>JABUBN010000214.1_pt1 | contig 16188 bp, 13 predicted proteins | sample 7240341 | NCBI WGS metagenome assembly JABUBN01 (sample SAMN07256345, study PRJNA390944) | subsurface metagenome | isolation source: Methane hydrate marine sediment | place: Pacific Ocean: Eastern North Pacific, ODP site | reverse complement strand
AAGAAAATCTATCTGCCTATCAAAAAGCTATTAATTGTCATTTTCAGCCAGCGTTTTTGGAGCCTAGAGAAGATTATGTCAATGATGAAAAAGTATCTGGTACAAGCCACTCAGCCTTGATTCCGACTGAAAGAATTCCAAACCTTTCGAATTTAAAAACTGACCAACGGCTGATTTATGAAGCAGTTGTGAAGCAAGCAATCTTGATGTTTGCGGATGATTGTTATTATTCAACTAAAACAATTGAAGTAGAAAATAATGGTCTTGTTTTTAAAACAAAGGGTAGAACGCTTCATAAATTAGGATGGGCTGAATGGAGTTCACGAAAGGTACGAGGTCCAGTTGAAGTTCCTGATTATCAAGTGGGAGATAAAATTGATACGCAGGTTCAGATTGTAGGGGGTGAAACTAAACCACCTAAAAGACTAACTGAAAGCCAATTGATTGGCCAAATATTTCCTAAATATGGCTTGGGAACACAAGCCACTAGAGGAGAAATCATTAAAAAAATTCAAAGTAAGGGTTATGTTGTTAAAGATAAAAAAACAGGTCAACTAACTCCTACCAATAAGGCCTATCTACTTATCAATTATCTCTATGACAATGAATTCTCTGATCCAGAGACAACAGGAGGCTGGGAAATGTTTCTATCTCAGATTGGAGAAGGGACAATCAATCCACGAGAATTTGTGGATGCGATAAAAGATAAGCTCACTCTTCAAATCAAGGAAGTAAAAGAAAGAGGTGATTAAGTGTGACTACTGAAGAAAAGAAAAAAACACCCTATTTAGATCGTTATACAGATAATTTGACAGAAAAAGTTTCAAAAAAAGCGGAAGATTATCAGGTGTACGGACGTGATAAAGAAGTAGAAGCTGTTCAGACCACTCTTCTCAGGCGAACTAAGAATAATCCTATTTTGGTAGGAGAAGCTGGAGTGGGAAAAACAGCTATTGTTGAAGGATTTGCTTTAGCCATTTTAAGAAACCAGGTATCTCCAAAATTAAAAAACTTGACCGTGCGTTCTCTGGAACTATCTAGCTTAATGTCAGATGAGGATGGAGGATTTATTGTTAAGTTTAAAAAAATTATTGAGGAGATGGTAGAAACCAAAGAAGAGAATCTTCTCTTTATTGATGAAATTCATACGATTGTTGGTGCTGGTGGTTCAGATAAGGGCGCTTTGGATGCTGGAAATATTATTAAACCAGTTTTGTCACGTGGTGAGATGCAATTGATTGGCGCAACTACATTGGATGAATTTCATGAGTATGTCGAACAGGATCGAGCGCTAGAGCGAAGGATGCAACCGATTATGGTTTCTGAACCAACAACCACTCAAGCGGTTGAAATTCTTGAACAAGCTAAAGCTATTTACGAAAGTTTTCACCAGGTGTCTATTAGTTCTGCTGCTGTAAAACAAGCTGTACTTTTATCTGTTCGTTACATACCAGATCAATTTTTACCTGATAAAGCCTTCGACTTAATAGACGAAGCAGCGACAATTTGTTCTACAAATGGATTAGGTCATGTTGGGAAGCAAGAAATTGCAGAGGTACTGAAAAATAAAACAGGTATTCCTGTTACGACGATTTTGAAAGGTGACAAGGAAAGATTAGATGGTTTAAAAGAAAAACTGTCACGACGTGTTAAAGGTCAAGATGAGGCTGTAGATGCTGTTGTGAATGCTATAACTGTTGCACAAGCTGGTTTACAGGATCAAAGAAAGCCCCTATCTTCCTTCATGTTTCTAGGAACTTCAGGAGTTGGAAAAACAGAGCTTGCCCTAGCATTGGCAGAGGGGATGTTTGATGATGAAGAGGCGATTATTCGTTTTGATATGTCTGAGTACAAGCAAAAAGGAGATATTACAAAGTTGATTGGTGATCGTCAAACTAGGACAAAAGGTCAATTGACTGAGAAGGTTAAACAAAAACCTTATAGCGTTATTCTGATCGATGAGGTGGAGAAAGCACACTCAGAAGTTGTAGATTTATTTTTGCAGGTGCTTGATGCAGGACGTTTGACTGATTCAACTGGAAGGCAAGTGAGCTTTAAGAATACGATTGTCATTATTACTACGAATATTGGTTCTCAAAAAATTATTAAGCAGTACGAATTGAAAGGGAATTTTAAAAAGCTAACCGAAAGGGATAAAATTCAGTTTGAAAAGAGCATGACGTTGGAGTTGGAGACTAAATTCCGACCAGAATTTCTCAATCGAATTGAATATAAATTGATTTTTAACATGTTAGACGAGGAAGTGAATAAGGAAATTATTGTCAAACAACTATCAGAAATTCAAGAAAGAATGAAGAATAAAAAGTTGACTCTCTCTTATGAAGAAAGTTTGGTTACTTATTTATTAGATGTAGGAACAAATATAAAGGACGGTGCACGGCCACTTGAAAGAGTGATTAAGCATAAAGTACTTCCTTTAATTTCTAAAGAATTTCTTAATCTATCAGATTTCAACCAGGAATATCATTTTCATCTTTGGGTAGAAGGTGATGCGCCAGATGAACACCATCGTGAAGATAAAAGAGAAATATTATTTGAAGTTGAGGCTAAAAATAAGTCATTTGGTGAAGTATTATTTTCATAAAGTTCACAACAAAAAAATGATTGTCCCTTTAAAAAATTTTTTTCAATTATCTATTACACTAATATTGTCAAAATAACAAAGGAGGATTTCTATGAAAAATTATTTGACAAGACAATTTAAACAAGTAAAAACAAAATCAAAAATGTTTTTATTGAGCCTTTCTCTATTTCTAACAGGATCTACAGTTTATGCGGATGATCCGTTCGCCAAGTCTGATACCTTAGCAAAAGAAGGAATAACTAAGGTTCAGGGAATCGGTGTTGTGTTATTTGGTTTAGCAGCGGTTGTAACCTCATTGATTTATGGTTTTGGTGGACGTGAGCTAAAAGCAGCGATGAAGAAACATTGGGTTGCGATTGCAGTTGCAATTATTGGTGTTTCAGCAGGCCCAGGTATTGTTGAATGGTGCTTTAACTTTATTAAAAATTAAGGGGTGAAAATTATGACTTTTTCACTCTTTAATAAAAATAGATGTTCTATTACCGATGAGCTTTTCCTAGAGCTTACCTGGGACGATGGAAGAGGTCTAGAGGAAGATAGTGAGCTGCTTGATATTATTGAGGGATTGGATCATCTTTCTAATTTTTCTCAGCCGATTTCAAAAAGTTTGCCCTACCTAACATTTCAACAAGCGGAGTTGTTATTTAAAGAGTTAAAACAGGCGTATGGTCGGTTTCAGCTGAAAAAAGTAGCAATTGCTCATATGGAAGGGAAAACAGTAGTGACAGAAGGAGAGGTTTATGCTAGTCCATTCCTCATTACTGAAGACTATGAAAATCTCTTGCTTCCCCTCATTCAAGCGATACTTACTCGCTCTGAATTTGCAAATTACAGCTATCAAGAAAAAAGGGAGTATTTTGAGAACCAGATTTATCCTGTATATAAACAAAGTATGGGATTGTCCGATTCTTCTCTTCCTCTTTTCCCAGCTGAAGGTGAGACGTTGATTGGTTCTCAATCAAGTAGTTTGGCACCTGCTCCAAAAGCTAGAAAACAACCAGATATTGGGGATTCTGTACCTCATAAGCAGTCAACTTCCCTCAAGAAATTTTATCTATTTTTCGGTTTTTTGGGAGTGCTTACAATAGTAAACATTGTTTGTGTATTCTTTGCTTTCACCCAACTATCAAACCAGTCAGAAAAAGTAAATTTCTTATATCAGGAACAAAAAAATACTCAACTAATCATTTCAACGAAAAATGAAGTTGATGTATTTAGCCGCTATTTCTTACCTTCTTATTACTCAGGCAAAAAAGAAAACCTAGTAGATTTTCTTTCTGAAGGTGATGCAAAATTTACTAAACCGAAAGAAGGAATTTTACAGTCCGTTATTTTAGAGAAATTGAATTATGATTCAGAAACTCAAAGATATACGGTTTCCTATATACTGTCTGTCAAAAGAGGGGATAAATCATCTAGCGTTAGATTAACTTTTGATGTAAAAGCTTCTGATTCTTCAAAATATGGATTTGTTGTAGAAACAGAACCAAAAGAATCAAATTATCTTAAAAATTAGAAAAGGAAAAATCACAATGAACAAGAAACAAGTATTAGCTACACTCGCACTATCAACAATCGCACTTGCACAAGCTGGTTATGTATCAGCAGATGAACTTGCACCAATTGACTCTTCAGCTCCAACAACAGAAGTAGTTCAGCCAACAGCACCTAGCACTTCAACAGAAACAGAGGCTCCAACAGTTCAGCCAACAGCACCTAGCACTTCAACAGAAACAGAAGCTCCAGCAGCTCAGCCAACAGAGCCTTCAGTTACTCCAGTTGATCCAACAACACCAGATACATCATCAACTACAGACAAAGGTGAACCTGCAATTCAACCAGAGCTCTCTGAAGCGGTAGTAAGTGACAAAGGTGAACCTGCAATTCAACCAGAGCTCTCTGAAGCGGTAGTAACCAATAAAGGCACCCCAGAAGTCCAACCTGAATTGCCAAAAGCTGAAAAGCCAAAAACAACAGATGAGGCCAATGAGCAAGGAAAATCACAAATTGGGACTACTTCAACCGCAACAGGTCAAGTAGTTCATGATGTGACAAAAGCTCCTGTTGAAACAAATACAGGTGCGTCAATTGTTAGTACCCAAGACGGAAACGTAGTTCTTTCAAATGGCTCTGTAGTTGCTCCTGAAGAGGTCGGAGGTACTGTCAATGAAGATAAGACTATCTCTGTTACAGACAAAGATGGTAAGCTCAAAACCCTTCCAAACACAGGAACAGAACAAAGTTTCCTAGCTGCAATCGGTGGAATGTTGTTGACAGCGGTTGGCTACTTCTACAAGAAGAAACTATTTTAATTAAAGGAGAAAAGAAAGTATGTTTAAAACAAAAGAAACTAAAGCGTTCGGTTCAATCCGTAAAACAAAAGTTGCAGGAGCTTGTGGAGTAATCTTGGCACTTGCTATGTTAGGTATGGCGTTTAATGACACTGTATCGGCTGATGAAGTTTCAACTGATAAACCTGTTGCTGTAGAAAAGAAAACAGAAGTAGAAGTTCCTATTGCTCATGACAATCTTGACAAAGCTGTAGCAGAAGCTAAAGACGCAGGTGTAAGGGTTGAAGTTGGAGCTGTTCAGGACAAAGGTGTTGCAACTTCTGAAACAGTCGCAGAAAAGAAAAAAGAAATTGAAGCTGATTATGCAAAGCAAGAAAAAGAAGTTAAAACTGTGACTGATGATTATTCTTCTAAGGTAGATAAAACTACTAAAGAACGTGAAGTAATCGAAAAAGAAAACAAGGCTAAACAAGAAGCGTATGACAAAGCTGTAAAAGAACATGAAGCAGAAGTCAAACGTATTGAAGCTGAAAACAAGGCTATTCTTGCTGACAATGCTAAAAAAGAAGCTGATACCAAAGCTGAAAATGAGCGTATCGCAAAGGACAACGCTGAAAAAGAAGCTACCTACAAAAAAACGTAGCAGATCAAAAAGCCCACAATGAAAAGGTTGAAAAGGACAACGCTGATTTAAAAGCTGATTATGACAAAAAACAAGCAAAATATGAAAGCGATCTTGCTAAGTACAACAAAGAAAAAGAAGAACTAGCTAAGAAGGGCGTAAAAGCTGAAAAACCTCATATCACGGTTTATGGCGATTATGACGAAAGCCAACGTGGAAGCGTCAATTATTACAAAAAGATGACTGCTTCATTCGAAGGGCTAGAAGGGTTGATGAAGGTTAAAGACTACATTGGGCTTCATGCCGATTCAACTATCTCAGGTAGTCGTAAAGACCTTATCGTTAAAGGTAAAGGTTTGTTAGGTCAACTTCAAGAGCCAAAATCAGGCGATTCTTTCACGATTCATAACGTTGCTGAAAATGAAAAAGGGGAAAAAATCTCTGCTAAATTCACTTTGAATAAAGTTGAAAAAGAATGGGTTGAAAATGGGAAATCATTGACAGACACAAAAATTAAAATTTATGAATACGCTAAAGACGGTTCTATCAATTTTGGTTTTTGGAACTTAGTTGAGTTCAATCCTAAAATTGAGTTCTTCCTAGAAAAAAACAAGCAAAAAGCTATCTTGACTATTGCTTCAATGTTCAATGACATTGACTGGGGGCAAGAGTTGCGTTTGACTTACGAAGATGGAACAGAAGGGCTTGTCCTCAATCCAAAAGGTTCAGAAGTTAAGAAAATCACTCGTGATGGGAAAGAATACTATAAGGGGGAACATAAGTCTGCTAGTGGTAAATACGAAAACGTTGGAGACGAGTCAGATATTCCACTTGGTTCACTTCTTTCTATAGGTCATGGTTCTACATTGAACCTCTCTTACTACAATGGAGTAGGGAAACGTTCGCAATCTGATATTGATTATGTTCGTGAAAGTGCTAAAAATAAAGCTATTTCAGAAGGTAAACCTGTTCCAACTGACAAAGAAATCTTTGAAGATGAAAACTGGGCTGTTGGATTGTTTGGTAAAGCAAGTGCAACTGTTCCTGTAACAGTCTTGACTACACCACCTGAAAAACCTAAGTACGAGCCAAAAGACACTAAGGAAATTCCTAAGCCTAAATTGGAAAAACCAAAAGAGTTTGTACCTCGTCCAACACTTCCAACTCCACCTGCTCCAACTCCACCAGAGAAGAAAAAAATTCCTAAAATGCCTTTAGTTCCTACTGTAAAAGTGAACTATTCACGCTTGCGTGTGAAACCATCAACTCCAAAACCTAAAAAGGCTATTGTTGATATATTCGGACATAATATTGATGGGGCTAATACATTCGATAAGAATGTAAAATTCAGTTTGACTACTGATTATAAGCCTTATTCAACGTTTACTACTGATTCTAAAACTTATGGTAAGACATGGGCAATGGCAGATGATGTTCAAGATGGTGCTTACAAGGTAGATGACAGCAAAATCACTATGAAGGATTCTACTGGTAAAGACGTTAAAGCGCTATTTAATATGTACCATGTTCTTTCTGAAAAACAGCGGACAAAAGAAATTCAAAGCATTTTGAAAGAAGCTGGTTTGAATCCTAAAGGCGAATTTTACCTTTGGGTAGCCAAAGATTCTGCTTCATTCTATAAAAACTATGTGAAACCAGTTAAGAATATCACGATTGAGCTTCCTGCACGTTTGCTTGTAGAAAAAGGCAAAATTGTGAAAAATGATTTCCATCAAATTGACTTTGGAAATGCCTTTGTCTCTAACTTGGTAACTGTGCAAGCTCCTGACTTGAAACCTGAAAAGCACGCTTTGGATCACAAAGATAACTCTAAGGTGCGTGACGGCCAAGAAATTCAAATTGGCGAGTACCTACGTTACCTCTTGGACGGTGTGACTGTGCCTTCTAAGCACGATACTCTTTACCAGTATGACGGTATTGATATGCTTGACTTGAAGCATGACAGATACACAGGTAATTGGTCTGGTGTCATTCGTGGTAAAGAATACGTTGCCGAAAAAGAGCTTACATTGCCTTATGATGTAGTCTTGTCTAACGGAAAAGTAGTTAAGGCAGGAGACAAGATTGCTAAAGGTTCTGCTTATACGTTCCAATTTGAGTTTGACCAAAGTACAAACTCTGACTTTATCAAGAAAATTGTTAAAGTAACTTGGAACGAAAAAGACGGTAAGTGGGCTTACACTATTGATAAAGAGTTCTTGAACTCTCTAGGTGTTCAAGGTACGTTTGACGCTGATTTCTATATCGAAGTTCAGCGTATCGCAAGTGGCGAAATCGAAAATAAATTCGTGAACATTGTCAACGGTCAAGAAATGGTGGCGAAGGTAACAACACATACACCTGAGCCTAAGAAACCAGAAGAGCCTAAGAAACCATCATTGCCAAATACTGGTACAGCAAGCAGCATGCTTCCAGTTGTAGGAATGATTTTGGGATTGTTGAGTCTTGCAGGTCTTCGTAAGTCAAAAGAAAACTAATTTGACGAACTAAAATGAAAGGATGACCACAAGCTAGGGTATAACTCTCTTGTGGTCTTTATTGAAAGGAGAAAAAATGCAAGTATTTATTGCTTCTGGACGTGTTGCATTTATTCCAAATGATGCAGTAGGTCAAACTCAAAATGGTCATGCCAGTTTCAAATTTGAGTTTGTTTGTGACTCTAGCATGACTGATGATACAAATAAACCAATCTCTAATTTCTTCCATGTACAAGTTTATGGAAAACAAGCGGAATTGATGGCTCAGAGCCTATCTAAAGGCTCTCCAATCCTCTTAAAAGGAGAAATTATCCAACGACCTTATAATGATGAACAAGGTCAACGTCGGACGTATCAGTTTATTTCACCAAACCAACAAGGAGGAATCACTTTCCTTGAAAATAAGGAGGCATCTAACCGACGTAAGCAGGAACAACAGGGCTTTTCTCAGCCGACACCAAGTTCTAATCCTCCATCCTATCCTGAACCAATGGATGTAGAATCCCCATTCTAAAGGGATTGAAAGCATACAAGAACACTTGTGTGCTTTTTTGTTATGCAAAAAGTTATATAACTTATGATATAACAATATCTTTTGTCCCTTTAACAAAGAATTTGATATTATCCCTTAGAATAGAGGGGAATTAAGAAATGATATGAAAGGAGTGCAACAATGGCAAGACAAAAATACAATTATCTGTCTGATGAATTGATTGCGGAATCTCTTCAGGTGACTAATTACTTAGAACAAAGTCGATCCAGTCGGTTGAATATTCTTCAGTTGGATGGAGAGAAATGGTTAGAAAATTACTTTCACCGTTATGAGAAAGCCTCTCCAAGGCTACAGTTTCACATATTTCTTTTTTCGAGCTTTTATACTCGAAAAATGGAATGGTTTTTGGAAGGTGTAAGGGGGTAGTAGTTTGTTTGAGTTATTTGAAGTAGTATTTTATACCTTTATCCAACTGATTCGAGCCAGTTGGCTTAATACCTTCCTTTTTCTAGGGGTAGCAGGTTATTACCTATTCAAACTCTTCCAGCCGTATTTTTTAAGAAGCTATCAAAGGTTATTAGCAGGAAAGAGTAGTCTAAGGCAAGCAATAAAAAGAGGTTGGAAAAATCGTAAAGGAATTGATTGGAAACAAGTATGGTTCAAATCAGTTAGAGGGTTGCTCAATGGGATGAAGTCATTCTTACCTAAACTCTTGGCGCTTGTCTCTCTCATCCTTTGGAATATTTTCTTCAGGATGTTCTACACTCTCCCTTTTGTTAAACGAGAACGGAAACGTTTTGATAAAGAAATGAAGCCCATTCTTTATTTTAAAAGTTACCGCAGCTTCGTTTATATGGGATTAGGTTTTAGCTTTATTGCTTTTATCTTAACCAATTACCTGGTTACTGTTTTGAGAGCCACAATCCGTTTTCTCTACTTTAGTATTTGGTCGTTTAAAGATGCTAGTAAGGCCGTAAACTTTGACTTAAACAGCCTCTTATTTCAAAGTTTATTGAATGCTAAGGTCTTCTTGATAGCACCGATTTTAGCATTTCCAATCTTTCTATTGGGCTTAGTTATCGCCTGGAAATCTGCCTGGATAAACTTCGAGCAGTTTCGAGACTATAACAACAACGAAGAAGGAGATGATCGTTTTGTGACGATTGATGAAATTCGTCGTCAATACAAAAAGATCCCCAATAAAGATTTAACTTATCCAGGTGAAGGTGGAGCTCCTGTACTTCATGAACTGACTCATGATCTAGCAGGACAAACACTGAGAACTCAAATGTTATGGCAAAATAGAAAAATGAGCCGATACGTGACAAATGCGGAGCGGATTTTAGGCATGTTAGCTTTTCCTTCTGGATATTATTACATTGAAGATAAGCCGATGAATCTGTTAGGAATTGGGATGACTCGTTCAGGTAAGGGTGAAGGTCATATTACTCCAGCAATTGAAATCAACAGTCGTGCTGAATTGCAGCCATCGATGGTACTAGCAGACCCGAAAGGGGAGCATTATCAAGCCTCCTACAAACTCATGAGGCAACGTGACTATGATGTCAATGTTCTTTCTTTCCAAAATATGGATTGGTCTATGTCTTTCAATCCGCTAGCTCTAGCCATCGCTGCCGCAAAGAAGGGCTACTATGAGAAAACTCAAACCTATGTCAATGCAGTCGCAGAATCCATTTATCCGAAACAAAAAGGTGGAGAGAAGGGGAATGCTGAATATTTCCGTAAGTCTTCTATATCCCTGTTTAATGCTCTTACAATGGCTTTGATGGATCGAGCTAATGAAACCGTTCAAAATGGTGAAGACGATGCCTGGGATACCATTACGATCCCTAACGTTGCGAAATTCTTGGCGACAATGGGTTCTGAAGAAGTCTTTGTAGATGGTGCTGGAGAAATCGTCGAGAATCCAAGCAGAGAACAACAAGTGTCGAAAAAGTCAAAAATCACAGTCTATTTTGATAATTTGAGACAAGTCAATCAACAACAATTCTCGAAATTTAGACAAATGGCGGATATCGAATTTCGTGCTTCAGACTTTGGTGGTGATGAGACTAAAGGTAATGTCTACTCTAGCATGATGACAGGAATCAATCTGTTCTTGCAAGACAACGTGGCCAAACTGACTTCTAAAAACTCTATTGATTTAGAGTCTGTTGGCTTCCCACGTCGATTATCTGTCAAGCTGAGATCAAGCACCAACAGTCAGCTTAAAAACGAATTTAAGCACAAAACTGCTAAAGTAACGATTACAGGATTGAAGAAGTGGGGTAAAGTCGAAAAGAAAGTCGATTATATAAAGCAAGCGACAGCTTTAGTCGATGGGGAAGGGTATCTGACCTATGCCATTGATCCTAAACTTCCAGATCAGTTTACGGTAACGATTGATTTCAATCATAAGAATAATGGCAATTCCCCTGTTCGAGATCAAATCTTTCAATTTTCAGCTGAAAAAGTCTATCGAAGAAACGGAGATAGTCTAGAACTAGATGAGTATAGCAAGAAGCCGATTTTAGATCATATCGATATAACCGTCCTTAAGAATAAAGAAGATACCAAAAATCTTCTTCAGGAGTCGGATATTGAACTGGTCTATTCAGATAAACCGAAAGTCATTTACCTGGTAACACCACCAAACCGAACAGAGTATAATGGGATTGTTTCGTTATTCTTAGATCAGCTATTCAATGCTAACTATGAGCTTGCTCTCTCAAGTGGTCGTAAATGTATTAATCGAATTCTCCATATCTTAGATGAGTTTACAAATATCCCTGCGATTCCTCACATGGATACAAAAATATCTATTGGATTGGGACAAAACATTCTCTATTATCTATGGATTCAAAATCTGGAGCAATTGGATGATAAATACGGCCAAAATGTTGCTCGAACCATTATGGACAACTGTTCATTGAAGGTTTATGTTAAAACAACATCTTCAGATACCAATAAGAAATTTAGTGCTGACCTGGGTACACGTACCATCACCAGAAGACGGCGCTCCAGCAATATCCTAGACGAAGCCAATCCAAACGTGTCAGTCGAGAATCCAAAACAAGAGTTGTTGACACCAACGCAATTGGCCAAGCTCCAGGAAGGAGAAGCGGTTATCTTACGTGGAGTCAAGGGACGGGATAATGTTGGACGTAAGGTCACAACGGATCCAATCTTCGCACATGATAAGACGAGCTTCCCTTACAAGTACATGTTCTTACAAGAGGAATTTGATACATCGATGACTCTTGCGGATATTCCAGTCGAAAGTGCGCACCGTGAGCTAGAACTCCAGGAGATCGCAGTTGATGCAGGTACAGCCTTCAACAACATCATAGACTGGAGGCAACGTTTGACCATGCCTCTCCTCAGCAACAATGGAGAAACTCCTAAACTATCAGGTCGTCATAGTAAAGGACAAAAGGTACAATCCCAATCATTTACATCTACAGATGAACTATTCCAGGCGGCTGTAGCTAGTGTCATTCAAGGTGACTATGATTATTATGATGATGGAGATGATTTCTTTGCGGATGAAGTTATCTAAAAAGATATATAATAAGTTATATAAACACTTGCAAGAAAAAAAGCTGTTTGCTATAATAAAATAAAGAATGGTTAGGAGATAAATGATGAAAGCAAAGTACTTTTTAAGAATTGTTTTAGTAGGTTTAGCCTTGATTTTACTTGGAGCTTGTGGTCAAAAATCACCTGATTCTATTGCTAAAAATGTGCTAAAAGATAGCTATACAGGCTTTTCACAGGAAGATGGTTATGAGAGTCTTGATTTTAAAGGTGGAGTAGGAACTACCTTAAAATTTGATAAAGAAAAGCGAACCATTTCAAATAACGACGGTGAAAGTATTAACTATAGTGTGCTTTCAGAAGAACAAGTTAAGGCAATTCCAGCCTCTTTCAGGGGAACTATTGTTAGTTTAGAAAGTCAACTGAAAGGCAAAGACAATTTTACAATCGCTGTTGATTATAGGGATATAGGTAAGCCTGAAGAAGCAGAGGCTTATTATCAAGTCGTCTTGACTGAGGGTGGTAAAAAAATCCGAATCATTGAGCTACGTCGTGGCTATAAAGAAGACAATGCTTTCTATGATTTCAATGGAACAGCAGATTAATTTAGAAAAGTCTCAATTACTTGAGGCTTTTTTGTTGTCAGAATTTCATTGTCCCTTTAAAAACGATTTTGTCATTATCGAATATGATAGGGGTATCTTAAAAAGAAAGAAGGTACCTTTAGTGCACTATCAAACCTTTTCAGATTTGGTGAATGAGGTCAAGGAACTCAATGGTGAAATCACAGGCGAGAATGCCAAAAAACTGGCGGAATTCTATTCCTACTGGGGAAACTATTTAGAACCGACTCCTGCATTTATGGCATATCTATCCTATTTACCAGGAGGGATCGTTAAAGCTTTTTATCAAATCATTTCCAGTCTAGAACATGTTTTTAATAATATGTTCAAGCTCTTTGGGCTTTTCGGATATTTGGGGGATCAGAAGACAGTCATTGGTCAATTTTTCTACTGGTTTCAGATATTAGGAACGTCCTTGTTTACTCTGATTTTGGTTGTGTCGGTCGTCGTAGGAGTCTTTACTAAGCCAGTAAAGTATAAGGGGGTTATTATTAATTTCCTTTTGGTAACTGCAGTAACCTCGGTTTTGCCTTTAGCTTTGACCACTATCTCAACAGCAGTGGCACAGGATGCCATGTCTATCCAGACGGTCTCCAGTGAAGCACCTTCAGGCAGTCAACCGACTTCTTCCTTGGCTCTTCAGCCTATGAAAAATAATGTAGTAGATTTAAAAGTCTTAGTCTACAAGGATTTTTCTACAGAATTGTTTCCAATGGATGATTATGGCTACATCAAGCCTGTTCAGAAAGGTTCCACTCCTGTCAATAATATCACGGATAACCCTGACCAACGGGATACGGCAGATTTTGCGACCAAGATTGATTTTGGGGCAAACTATGGTACGACAAATCCAAAACTGTTAAAGGATATACAGAAAAACGATAAAATAGCAGGAATTAAAGGCTTGTTCCTCCATAAGTTGAATTCCAATAATACAGGGGTTGAAAGCATTACAGAACACCGAGTCATTAATCAATTGAGTGCTTTTGAATCGGTTTATATGCGTTATAAGGTCAACTGGATAGGAATGTTCCTCCAGTATATAATCCTAGCTATTCTTTTGGTCAGCATGATCATTAAGCTTGTCAAATCAATTTTTGATATTTTGATTGAGGCAATGATCTCTCCGATTCTTGGTTATAGTTCTCTATCCAACTCCAAGAAATATAAAGAGTTGTTAAGAACGATTGGCGGTGCTTTAGCTGGAATTTTCTTTGAAGTTATCATTATGCGTGTAACACTTGAGATTTTCAGAGATTTGCCAATCCTTTCTGTTTCAGCAGTATCTAAGCTTTCTGGCGGATTCTTTGATGGACTCAATATGTGGGAACAGTGTCTTGCAGCTGCCTTTGTCTATATTGGAGTATTCTTTGCGGCAATGCAAGGAGTGGCCATGATTGAACGCTGGCTTGGAGTTTCAACAGGACATAGCGAAACAGCTCAACAATTGCTTGGTGCTATGATGATGGGTAATGCCTTTGCGGCTGGAGCAGGTGGTGTCTTTAATGGGGGTATGGCGCTTGGTCAATTTGGTATGGATATGGCTAAAAAAGCTCCAGATGCCCTGTCTAAAGGAAGTCAGATTCTGGGGAATAGCCTTGCAAGAACTGGAGGTGGTATTCAAGGTGCTTTGAACTCTGTAAAAGACCAGGGCTTGATGAATGCGGCCAAAGGTGGTGTAAGTAATATGGTTGATTTGGCAGAATGGAAAGCATTTGAAGCCATGCAAAATACGAAAGGGGCAGTTGGCAATGTTTTAAATAACTTGGATGATAAAGCCGCCTCTGCGCACGATGCGACCTATAATGCTTTGAAAAACGATGCTGTTCCTGGACTTGGTCATTCTGGACCAATTGACATTCCTGAGTCCCCAGTAGATTCAGGAATGACAGATGCACCTGTTGTAGATCCAACTCTTTCAGCTGAAGACATGGAAGCTCCGATTCAAGATTCATCGCTTCCAACTGAAGGAGTGGAGCCACCAATCCAAGATTCATCGCTTCCAACTGAAGGAGTGGAGCCACCAATTCAAGATTCAACTCATCCAACTGGAGGAACAGAGTCACCAATCCAAAATTCAACTCATCCAACTGGAGGAACAGAGCCACCAGTCCAAAATTCATCTCATCCAACTGGAGGAATGGAGACACCAACCCAAGGTTCATCTCCATCAGTTGTAGAATCGACACAACCACCGAAACAACCAGACTCTCCTCAACAAAAGTTTCAACAGAGCATGAGTCAAATGCAATACATGAACCAACAGATGCAACAAGCAGGACAGCGTATGCAGGGAGGACGACATATCACAGGTGCTGAAAGTCCTGAAGAGGAGGAATAGGATGAATTATGGATTTAACAGGGAAGAATATTGTTATCACAGGAAGCCTACGTCCTCTAACTAGAGAAGAAGCAGTACGATTTTTAGAAAGTAAAGGGGCTGTCGTGCAAAACTATGTGTCTGCTAGGACAGATATATTGGTTGTAGGACACAAGCAGTTGAATCTTTTTGATCCAGATAAAAGGTCTAAGAAGCATGATGCAGCGCTTAGAAGACTATCAGAGGGCCAATTGATTACTTTTCTTTCTGAAGAATCATTCTTTGATTTAGTTAAGAAGTCTCAAGATTGAGGCTTCTTTTATTGTGTAAAAAAGTATATAACTTTTTGTGTAATTTATTCCTGAAGGATGATGAGAAAAATGCTATTGTCCCTTTAAAAGATATTTTCGATTATTCATTATAATGTGAGTGTCAAAACAAATATAAAGGAGAAATTAATGTACGGTGAAAAATATGGTGTACCTAGAGATATTTATGCCAAAATCAAGATTATAGGACTTCTTATTCTGGACATTACATTTGTAGGAATAACTGGTCTAATTGCTCTAAGCGTTGGATTAAGAATTTTTCCGAAAAGCCAATGGATACAAATGTTCGCATTCATATTTTTAACACCAGTTATGAGTTTGTATCTGGTGTTGCCAGCTAACGGTGGTAAAAAGAATTGGCACAGTATGTTTCTTTTCTTCAGACGAAGAAGAAAACGTTACATCAGTTTGAACTATATCAGAAGGAGAAAATCATAATGACAATTAAACAAACTTCATCTAAAAATATTGAGAAACGCCCTTTAGGACGTATTCGAGAAATGAAGAAGCATACGCAGGAATATTTCGATTTACATTCTTGTGTTGAGTTGTTAGACGTAAAATCAATTATTCTAAATAGACAGGTTTATATCCAATTAGTAGATTATGGATACTTGCAGCTGATGGAAATTCCAGGTAAAGACTTAGGATCGATGTCTTACAACGAGGTGATGCGAACAATCGAAAATTTTGAAACTTGGTTAACTCGATTTGGACCGAATATCCAAGTGGAGACGACAACCTTGCCAACAAATACTGATACACAAATTTCTGACTTACGCCATCATTTGAGTTTAGTGCGACAAGAACTCTCTAAGCTATCAGTAAATGAGAGACGTTTTTTACAACTCAAAGATCGTGAGTTTTGGC
>JABUBN010000213.1_pt1 | contig 16205 bp, 27 predicted proteins | sample 7240341 | NCBI WGS metagenome assembly JABUBN01 (sample SAMN07256345, study PRJNA390944) | subsurface metagenome | isolation source: Methane hydrate marine sediment | place: Pacific Ocean: Eastern North Pacific, ODP site | reverse complement strand
AGCTGGTGGAATAACTGCTATAATTATAAAAGATAAGAGCTATGGAAGAAAAAAAGTATAAAGTAACTTATAAGACCGAACTTTTTACCAAAAACAACAGCATAAGGCCCGACGGCTTTAATTCAATAGAATTTATCCGCAAGGGTGATGAAAATATTATCGTTGCTCAATCTATTGAATTGGATGCGGACACACCTTCATTCGTATTTATTAACCGACCGGCTGAGATCATAAATACAAACTTTGATTTCAAATTCGACGGCGCCGGAACCAATCCTAAATTAATTGTTGTTAAAACATATTGTGAAAGGATTCAGTAAAAGTGTCATCACCTAAAAGCAAAAAGATAATAGCAACGACCGGATCCTATACCGGTGTAAATGTTTGGAAGTCGAAAAAACCTTTTTGTGTAGGTAATGTTGTGGCAAATGGAACATTTGATACTGATTCAGATTGGGCAAAGGAGTACGGAGTTACAATATCCGAAGGTGTAGCGATTATAATTGGTGCAGATATGGGTGTGCCGGTCTTAAAACAGTCAGGTGTATTAACACCCTTAAAGACATATAAGGTAACCTATACGGTATTGGAATTAACACAAGGAGACGTAAGGGCAAGGTGCGGAAATACATTTGCGGATACTTTGGTGACTTCAGACGGAACATATACGGATATTGTGACTTGTACAACAAACGGCGATTTTTCGTTGTGGTCATATAGCGGATATCTTAAATGTAAGATTGACAATGTTTGTGTATTGGAATTGAATAGCTGACCAGGTCGACAAGGATCCGGAGCTGGTCCATGGCCATCGATGGATCCTGGTAAAAATCAAAAAGTTAAGCCCCTTAGAATCGGATATTCGCAGCTCGCATAGGCATCTATACAGATATGGAATTCTAAAATACTTAAAATGAAGTTTAACGGCTATTTATTCATTTTTGCTTTCCTGGCCCTGGCTGCCCTGGCATTTATGACCGGTCAGTTTATAAACCAGAGGCGAAATAATATTAGATTGGAGCAGAATATCGTTGACATTGCTACCGGCATGGAATCACTTCAGGATAGTATGGCCGCAAAAGTCGGAGTCCTACGCCTGGACATCGATGAAGTGAAAAAAGCATTTCCGGATCTCAAAGAGGAACTGAAACGGGAATTTGATATAAAACTTCGCAATGCTGAATTGTTTTCCAAAACCGTTACAGAGCATACAAGGGATTTTGTTGTATTTGTAAGGGATAGTACCGCCGTAACCGAGATAACGGCACAGCGAGCAAATTTTGTAGATCAGTGGATAAATTTCTCATGGTACCGTCCTGCCGGATCCGATTCCTCCCATGTGAATATTGTGGTTCCGGATTCGCTTATCCAGGTCGTTTATAAAGAAAGACGCGAAGGCTTTCCCCTGGGGCGCGGATGGTTTAAGAAAAAAGATCTCAAGCAGCAAATAAAATCGCTTAATCCTTACACCGTTATCAAGTATAACCAGGCTATTAAGATCGAAAAATAATCCAAATCCGGCAGCCGGCTTGAAACAAATTCCCAGAATCCAACGTATCTATAATTATGTTAAGAAGATTTATTATTCTTTGTTTTCTGTTAAAGATCTGTATTATTGGATCCAGTCAATATTATCCAATGATAGATACAATTTTCACAGAGCATAAACCTGACCTTCATTTGTATGAATCAATATGCAATGATCCGGCAATGCGTCCATATCATATAGCTGCTGCCGGCGTTATTATTGCAGCCTTTACAATTAATTGGATTATTGTAGACAATGAAATAAGTAAAGCGCCTGCAGGCACATATATTAATGCGGACCAAAAAATCTTACCCATATATATAACAGGCATTGGAACTTCGGCAGCCATTATTGTTACCGGTCATATCAGAATCGGTAATAATCGTTCCAGAATAAAAAATAGTCTTGCATACGAAGGTTATTAACAAGATTTGAACAAAAAAATGTTAGTAATCATATTTGCTTTTTATAGAAATATTGTAAACTTTTACAACTTATTCCAGAATTCTACGTATTATAATATAGTCTTTCATACATTAATTAGTCGATAATGCTCAATACTCAAATTGAAGCCAGACTCAAAAAGGTAACAAGAGACAATAATATAAAGTCCTGGTTGGACTTTAACCTACCTCATTATAGGAGTCATTTTAATCCCTCTATTTACATACTTCTCGGGATCTCACAAAAAACCTGGTATAATTATCTTAATTGTTCAACACAGATTCCGCATACCATACTGGCAAAACTTGTAATTATTCTTGAACCCTGGGGCTGTACTTACGACGACCTTATTAAAATTGATCACGGATGAAGAATAATTTAACCATTTATGCCATAAGTAAACAAAAAATTGTATCATTCCTGGACACTTTGTTTACACATGGTAACTGCTTAACATACTATTAATTATAGGAAAAACAACTAAGATTTTAGTTGATCACATATTTAAACAAATTAACAAAATTGAATCATGGAATTAAATGAATTAAATGAATTATTATAATGGGCTGGTATAGTGTTTATAGCGCTATTCAGCTTTATAAATAGAGTTGATTTGAATTTTATAAACAAATTCTTCAAAAAATGGGCGGATGAAAAATAAAAATATTGATGTGGAAACATTTCCTAGTAAAGTGGATCCTGAGATCTCAGCAATAGATCAGGATCCACAAATTACAAAGGATGATAACATACCCAGATCTTTTGAGATATCATTCACCCAGGATGAGATTGATTTTCTCGATGCATTAATTGTAAAGGATCAAAATTCTCTTGTATGGTACACTAAAATAAAGCGTATCCGAATGACCCTTCAATCTATTGCACATCAAATTAAAGCAGGTAAGAAAAAGCGCCAGGCCGCAAAATCTACACCAAAACTGAATTTTGATATTGATGATTTTATAGATAAAGCTACCCGGGCACTGGATGCCATGGACATTGAAGATGATCCGGAACCAGTGAAAAAATCAAAAAAACAACGCCCTTATGTAGATAAAGGATTTCATAGTGGATCTCCTTTTATTTAATCGCAATGGATAGCAAAGAAAAATTCCAGGGAGCAATAATACACCTGGTGGAACGCAACCAGTCGTATGTAAACCGCAAAGGTATTAATGCCTATTCAAAGGAAATGGACCGGATCATTAATGATCTGATCCATTTTTATAATGATTTACAAATTCAGGATCCTTATCTCGAGGATGCTGAAAAGGATTATGTAATCGTAAAATTAAAAGACGAAATCGACCGGCTGGAAACGATATTCCGGATTTTTAATATTAATCCTGATCAGTTCAAATATATGGATAAGGCATTTCTGGATTTGAAGCTTAAAAAAGGCATTAATGAGGATGAAATTTTTTGTTTGCCGCCAATTTATTTTATGGATCTGGAAACAGAATGGATGAATGTAAGTACTACAATCAGATCAATGATTCACTTTGTAACATCTTATAAGAGGGCTTTATGCGATAATATAGAGTCTTTGATACAATTTTACCAGGGGAAACAATTCAAGTATTTGGAAAAATATATGAAGGCCATTAAAGAATACCCCGATTTTTCGGATAAATCTATTGAAAGATGGATATCAATTGATTATTACAATGGAACAATTAAAAAAAGTATCGACCAGGAAGCAGAGTAAATCAAAGCAGGAAGCCAAGGCGATCGAGCTAGCTGAGAAACACAATTTTTACAGCATTAAACTTAATAGCCAGGGTGAATTCATGGGCATAACCATTAAAAAAGCCCGTATTGTAGATAAGCTTTTGGAATTGGGTTTTTTTCGCTTTGATATCAATATTGAAAGCTGCCGGTATATCAGGATCATAAATAACCAGGTCGAGGAAATTAATGAAGAAAATATCGTTGATGGCTTTTTTGATTTCGTGAAAAAATTGGAAGCTATGAACTATACCTATGAGGACAGAAAAGACTTTTCGATAACTATCACCTCTGAAACCATTCGGTTTGAATTGATGGAAAAATTAAATGATCATTTTTCGAAAAAATTAATCAACCGGTTGCGTCCTGATTTTGACATCGATATTTTAGAAGATACAAAGGATCAAAAATATCTTTTTTTCCGCAATGGATACGTGCTGATCGACCGCGACGGTTATAAGCTGCTGCCATATAAGAAACTGGATAAATTCATCTGGAAAAATAAGATCATGGACCGTGATTTTATAGAAAACACTGACAAAGGGGATTTTGAGATGTTTTTCTATCACATTTGCGGACATACCGGATCCGGAGATCCACTAATGGAAACTGAAAAAAGAATATTTTCATTAAGAACGATAACCGGATATCTTCTGCACGGTTATTTTGAACGAAAATTAAAGGCCGTAATACTTACCGATTCAAGGATTTCTGATGATGATGAACCTAACGGCAGGACCGGAAAAACGCTTTATGGTAAATCCCTGGGAAAGATCCTTAACAATAAGAATGAAAGCAAAGTATTTGTCGAAATAAACGGGAAAAATTTTGATACTCGAGACAAATACAAATTTTCAAAATGTAACCTGGAAACGCAGCTTATATCCATGAACGATGTTCGTTATAAAACCCGTATCGACGACTATACAAATGATATTACGGAAGAGATCACCGTTGACAAAAAAAATGAGAAGCCCTTCCCTATCCATGCGAAAGTAATCATATCGACGAACAGGACCATTAAAATCGAGGGAACCAGTAATATAGACCGGATTATTCAATTTGAATTTGCGGATTACTACGATGATAATCGAAGCCCTGATAAGGAATTCGGGCGCTGGTTTTTTTCAACTGATTGGGGCGCGGAGCAATGGAATAAGTTCGATACATTTTTAATCGGTTGCTGCCAGGAATATTTCAGGCATGGCATTGTTGAATCAGAACAGATCAATCTTTACCGTCGCATCCTTCTTGATCATACACCGCATGAATTTGTTGATTTTATGGACGACTGGATAATAAACGGTAATATAGATCTTCCGGATGAAGCGGACGGACAAAGGATCCTGGGATCCCTGGAATTTAAGACCGGTGAAAAAATCAACAAGAGAGAGATATATAAAGCATTCACACACTCCTATCCTACCGATTTTAATATCCGGAATTTTAAACAGCGGCAATTGACTCAGTGGATCCGGGCATATTGTAAGTATAATAACGGATTCATGTCAATATCAAAAAGTAATTATACAGAAGGTCGAAGTCATGGCGTTGACTGGATAATTTTTAAAAAGAATTGACCTGGTTAAGATCCATATTGATATCCTGGTTAGTTGCATTACGATTACGGTTTGCGAAACTAAAGGCAAATAATATGCATAAGGCCACCGGGAAAAGATATTATGTCTTGCCGGTCGATGAGCCGGGCCGGATCCGGGACTATATTGTGTATGGATCCTTTGAACTTTCGGAATACAACCGGCTTGTTAAAAAACATGAAAGAATTGATATTCATGAAGTTCTCAAAAATTGTTGTTATAAAACTAAGTGATATGGAAAAAATAAATATTGAAAACCTCAAAACAGATAGTGAATTAATGGCTTATGATCCAATACTCTTAAAATGGTCAAAATGTAAAGTGATTATTATTGAAACACGTTTGATAACCCTGGAATTCATTGAAGGTAGTTCAAAAGGTTTAATATGGTATGAAGATCTGAAATTATTAAAAGATCCGGATTATTATAGACCAGTAACAGAAAATTAAGTGATTATGTTAAGGATTGATTTATCGACCGGTCACGGCCAGGAATCTTTTGAAAATAGTCCCGATGCCGGGCATCCTCAATGCTTGTGTAGTAAATGTGGAAACCTTATTGATGAAGATGAAAGACCGATCCGTTGCTGGTCGGAAAAAAACGATCCCTGTATTGAATATCGCTGGCATCAAGAATGCTTTCAAGAACTTATAAAAGAAGGTATTGTAATTTTTTAATAAATGAGCAACAAAGAAAAAAGAGAAAAATTACTAAAGAAGATTGAAGCATGTAAAGGTGATTTCTTTTTAATATATGGTTATGCCAGACAATTAGAGGAATTAGATAAGAAGCAAAACAAATGAGATCAAAAATTTTTGAAGTATTAGGCCTGGGACCGTCATTAAAGTATTACGATCCTGAAAAATGCCTGGAAACAATAGGTGTTAATGATATATGCGCTTATCACAAGGTAGATCATTTACTATTAATGGATCCACCCAGTCATTTTAATGAAAAGAGGTTAAATAATATCAAAAATTCAAAGCCGAAAACTACCTTTTCAAACCTTATGGAATGGGAATTTATGCCAGGTTTTCAAAAAATAAAGATTGCCGGTCCTGAGCATGGCGGCGATGTTTCAAGCCTGGATGATTGGGAATGTCTCCCCCGCCATGTAGATAGTACATTTACGGCCGTATGCCTGGCTTATCATTTTGATGCTAATGATATTATATTGCATGGAGTAGATTTTAAAAATCACAACCTGGCGCACTACTCGGATCAAATCATTCGTGCTTATTCCAAACTGCACGCTGCATTAATTCAGCGCGGCATTATGTTGTGGGTGGGATCCGATGAAAGCCTGTTAAGCAAATTTATTCCTAACTGGAATGAATTAGATGATTTAATTTTCTAAAATGGAAAAATTCGCGATAATTATCCCGGACCGCAGGGACCGCCCGGAATTACTCGAGCATTGCATTTATCAAATGGAATGTCAAACTGTAAAGCCTGATTTTAAGTACATTATAGATTACAGACCGAAATCCAGTTCTGTTGATCTTATTTTCAGGGTAAGGCGTGGTATTGAACTTGCAAAAAAGGACGGTATTGATATAGTATATATTATCGAAAATGATGATTATTATCCGGATGATTATTTCGAAAAAAATTTTATCCAGGACTTTGATTTTGTAGGGATCCCCTTCACTCATTATTATCATATAATGACTGGCGGCCATAGATATATTACAAACCTCAATAGCAGTTCATTGTTCTGCACCGGTTTATGCATCAATGCATTAAAAAATTTCCGGTGGCCGGCATTTATCGGTATTAAGCTGGATCATATTCTTTGGGAATATGCAGCAAGCCAATGCAAATGTAAATTACTTTTTACACCGGCTTTACCCATCGGTATTAAACACGGATTAGGATTTTGCCCGGGCGCAGGTCATAATAAAAATCTTTATTCAGATTTTGACAAAGATTTTACCTGGTTAAGATCTCATGTCCGCCCTGAAAGCTTTGATTTTTATATGGATCTTAAAAATAAATATGGCTCATAAAGAGCAAATCGAATTCTGTCAGTCAATTAAAAAGCAGTACCCGGATTATTTTATTAAAAAAAATGTCCTGGATGCTGGCAGCCTGGATATTAACGGGAATAACCGTTATCTGTTTAAAGGATGTCAATATACAGGTATTGACCTGGGACCAGGCAAAAATGTCAATATCGTCTGTCCCATGCATGAATATAATCCGGGGATCCATTATGATTTTATTATCTCCACTGAAATGCTCGAGCATGATAAGTATTACCATTTGTCGCTTATGAAAATATTTGACCTGGTTAAATCCGGCGGCGCCATAATTATTACATGCGCCACTGGTTTTCGTCAGGAACATGGAACCATTGAAAAGTATCCTGAATCCAGTCCATTTACAAATGATTATTATCGTAATGTCCAGTATGATGATATCAGTTTTTATCTTCCTGAAGGCAAATTCAGTAAATACCTCATTCAAACTTCCTTAGTCGATCTTTTCTTTTTTGGTATAAAATATTGATAATGGAATTCAATTATTAAAGTAGTCTCATGATTCACAAGACTACTTTTTTATAATTTATTTTTCCTGAAATGAATAGTTATATATAAAAACCACTACACACGAATTTGCATTTTTTGTACCCCTATATTATTAACTTTCTTTATATTTTTTTTTTTATGTAACACTTTTATTAAAAAGTCTATGTTTTTATGCACCCATAAAAATATTGATATTGATAATCAATATATTAAATCAAAAAAAACGTAACACATCTAATAACCTCGATATGTACCATGTTTTTTTAAATAGTTGATAATCAGATATAGCTTGGTACACATCTAGAAAGATAAATATATTTTTATTTCAAAACGTTTTTTTGACTTTAGTACGCAAAAAACCCAGAATATAATAAGATTTACATAACTTTTTCGAGTTATATAATGGCAATTTTCCAGTATTCATAAGTATTATAGAGCAAAGCGGAATTTAAAATACATAAAAATGTAGTATTTGTGTATATAACAGCTGAGGGAAATAGTAGTAACAACACAGGTTTACACAATATGTACCGGTGTTATACAGAAACTATCCTGAATTTGTCAAAAGAATATTTATAAAATGCAGGGGATATTTGCTACCATAAATGATTTACAGAAATTATATAATTGCAGTTATTCGACTGCTCAAAGAAATTACCAGGTTATAAAAGATTCCCTGGCGAAAAAAAAACACCAAAAAATCACCATCAATGAATTATGTAATTACCTAGGGATCACTAAAGAAGATTTTATTTCTCTCATTACTACGTAAGCCGCAAAAACGCCGCAAAAACGCCGCAAAAACGCCGCAAAAAAAATCATATTTTATCACTTTCTATCAGTTTAATTCAAAAAACCCAGGCCTCAGGTAAAAATATCGTATATAGTGTGATAATCTATTAATAGCCAAATCATGAGGTTAAGAGATTTAGCGCTGCTGGCTTTAATACCAATTGGTATAATCATTGCCGGCGGCACATTTACCGGTAAAAAGCTTACGCGCCTGGTCGTATATTTCAAGTCTCTTCGTGTAGATTCCTTTTCACTTGGAAAGCTTGTTTTAAAAATAAACCTGGTTGTTGAAAATCCTAACATACGGCCAATTACTTTAAATGAAGTCACGGGGCGCATTAATTATGGGGGGAAACAGATTTCCGATTTCTCGCTATATGACAAAAAGATCGTTATTCCCCCCCGGGGGACCGAGACGATAAGGGATATAAAATTCCGTGTCGAAGCCTTTGAGATGGTCAATGAACTGTTAGATATTGTCAGTAGCCGGTCCTTAAAGGATTTTTTGATCTCAGGATCAATAAAAGCTGAGGGCTTAACTTTTCCTTTCAGTGAAGAAATTACATCATAGGATGAGTTTCCGGAATTTATCACAGATAGCGGCGCGGTGTATTCCGGCGCCGGCAAAAAATAAAGTTCTTTTACATGATGATGGCACTACAAAGGATATTGTAAAGGTGATCCTTGTAACCGCACCGAGGGGGCTTGGCGACACTCGAGAATTTGCAAAGTATATCCGTGGCAATAATAATATGGATACATGCCGGCGGTTATGGGATTTTTTAAAGGATAATATCGAATACAAAAAGGATCCCATCGGTGAGCAGTATATACAGACGCCGGCATATACCTGGGCACGGAAAATCGGGGACTGCAAGAGTTATTCTATCTTTATTTCATCGGTGCTAAAAAATTTAGGGATTTATCATTATTTCAGGTTCGTAAGTTTTAAGTCTCCCGGTAACACCTTTACACACGTGTATGTAGTTGTCCCCGATAAAGGACGGCAGATCATTATGGACGTGGTAATGCCTGAGTTTAATACTGAGAAAAAGTTTAATCATAAACAGGATTATAAGATGTCTAAAATTTATCAAATGTCTGGAATAGGCCAAAAGCCTGACAGAAAAAATGAAATTCGCTTTAACCTGGGTGATAGGTCTATGGATGACCTGACAGAAGGCGAACTGGATCTGTTGATAGCACGCGACCGGCTATTGACTGAAAAGCAGATCGTTGAAGGTTTGCGCGGCATAGGATCCCTCAAAGCAGAAAGATACCAGGACAATCTAGATCTGATCAATGATGCCCTGGAAGCTTTCAGTGATGCTAAAGCCGGCCGCATCGGTGATTTGGAGGATGAAATGGATATGATCATCGAGGATGCCGAAAACGGGGAATACAGGATGGCCGATTCCATTATTGGCATAGGCAGTATTTCCGGGCGCCGCGAAAAGCGCAAAGCCAAGCGTAAAGCACGCAAAGCAAAGCGCAAAGCAAAGCGTGTTGTCAGGAAAGAAAAGCGTGTCGTCAGGAAAGTCGAACGCAAAGCAAAGCGTGTCGTCAGGAAAGAAAAACGCAAGGCCAAAGGTGGAATCATTTCCCGCACCGGTAAATTCCTTAAAAAAGCAGCGAAAGGTGTCGCGAAGGTTATTACTGCACCGGCCAGGCTTGTGGCAAAAGGGATCCTGGAAATAGCATTACCAAAGGCAGCACCTCATTTTTTATATCTCTTTTTAACTGACGTAAAGGCCGGACAGGCGCCAAAAGTAGTTCAGGAGAAAAGAAAGAAGCAAAGGAAGATCGCAAATTTTATTACAAAGGGCATAGGCATGAAGGAAAGGCACTTCATGGGCATAGTCCGCAATGGGATTATGAAGCGTTATAAAAAATCTCCGGAGGCAGTCCTTAAGGAGATGCAGAGTAAAAAATTTGCCGGTCTCAGCGCTTTCCTGGAAGGGATATTCGGAGTAGGTGATATCGGAGCCATAAGGCGCCGCCGTCGTTTACCCAGGGGAACACGAGAGAGTCAACGCGAAGCACGGATGAAGGTACCACGCAGTCAGCGTAAAGCCATGCTTAGAAAACAGCTTACTGAAGCACCACAGCGCCGAACTTTCGACGGCGATATGCAGGCAAGTTTCAATAACCTGGTAAAGATCCGCGACGGCATAGTAGAACATACCGGAGCAAAAAAAGAGCTTTTAAATCCCGAAAATGCACCGTCATTGAATGATTGGAGAGGATTGCATATCAAAAGGCCTGAAGAAAGCAAGGTAATGCGGATATATAATGATTTACCTGCTGCCGGTCCCTATTTCCTGTATCTTTTTATAAAGGACCAGGAAACAATCGACAAGCTGCCGCCGGTAGTGAAAAACAAGCGTAACCGCGAAAAATTTGTCTCCAATTATTTATCGACGTCGCTGAATATTTCCCAAAACGAACTATTAGGCCAATTCCGCAAAGGTATTGTTGCCAGGTTCGGCAAAAACCCGGAGGATGTCATAAAAGATCAGATGCACGGCCGGATCGCCGGGATAGGGGTTATTCCAATTGCCGCCGCCGGTACATTGATAACGATTATAAAAAAGATCGCCGGTTTTCTTAAAAAACGGTTCAAAAAAGAAGATCTCGAGTCCATTAAGGCTGATCAACCGGGTGCTTCCGACTGGGATGAAATGGACAAGGAACAAAAACTGGAAGTGGAACGGGAGCTGGAAGAACAATTCGATATGGAGGAAGAATTCCGGGATGGAGCCCGTAGTATTTGGGACACACTAAGATTTTAATTTTCACTCAAATATTTTCTATTGTTTAATTTAAATAAAAAAGGTTTCAGTCATGGCAAGAAAACCAAAAAGACCTAAGGCCCCTAAAAGGAGCGCAACTATTCAGACATGGCAAGGTTATGAAAGCAGGCGAAATGCTTGGTCTGCCAAGTGCAAGCAGATAGATGCTGATAAGAAGAAAAAAGCCGATCTGATTGAAAGGCTTTCAAAAAAGCGCTTTTAGGATTAATTAATCTGATTGTTTAATTTTTTAAATACTTAATGAACGTGGCAGCACGCAAAAAAATTGATTTTGGAAAAATCCTAACTGATGCGGCCGGCCTTGCTGCCGGTGGCGTTGGAGGTAAATTCATTGTAAAGAAGATAGCTCCGAACCTGGATCCCAGGCTTAAATGTGCCGGAATTATTTTGGTCGGCGCCGTCCTCCCGGTAGTGGCCGGGCGCACCCCGATGCTCGCAAATGTAGGCAATGGCATGATGGCCATAGGTGGTGCAGAGCTCGTCGGATCATTTGTTCCTGGCATGGCAGGGATCTATGATGAATTCGACGAGGATTTCGATACATCGATCGGACAAGATTATTTCGATGAATACGATTTGGAGGACGAAGATTCCGACAGCGCCATAGGTGCTGAAGGATAAAATTATCAGTAAACAGGCGAATTAGCACCGGATCCGGATATATAGTCGATTTTATATATACGGGATCCGCAATTATTATTATTTATTAATCTAAAATTCATTATTATGAAAACAAGATTTTTCGCTATTGCGCTTTTCAGCGTAGTGGTATTTATGATCATTGGATCACTCGTTTCTGCGGGTGCGATCCTGGCTACCTCTGGGATTGGCTCAGGGCTGGTACTTTCGGCAAGTCCGGGACTTGTTGCACTCGACCGGGAATATTTCAATCTGCTCACCGGACAATTCGGCAAAGGTGCACCTTCCCCGTCTTATTTACGGGTGGAACAGGCACTTAGTAATACAAAAACAAGGTACAAGTTTGACATCAAAAAAACCGGTGCAGAGCTTGCCACGGAACGTAAACTGGACCGCAACGATGTCTTTATTGTCACTCATCTCGGAGTTTATCTTATTGCCCAGGTTAGCACAACGATAGGGCTTGAAGTCCTTCAAGCATATGCAAACCCTGAAATTTTTGTGGGTGCTACCGGATTTACGCCAGAACATTTAAATACAATTTATTCAGGCCACCTGGAAGTGAAAATCGGACAAAAGGTAAACATAGAGGCACTTGATATGAATAAGTTCCGCTATGTACCGACTTCACAGCAACAAACTGATATCCCTTATTCGGAGTTTGATCTCGATTCACAAAGTTATTGGCCCGGAAGTCTTTTGTTTCTACATGGCACACAAAATATTGAGGTATTTATTGATATGCCCTCAATCACCGCCCTGGCATGGGCAGCCGTAGCAGCCGATACAAGTAATAAAATAGTATTATATCCTATGGGATACCTGGTAAAAAACGCTTCAAAATAATTTTAAGAAAGCTAATTATGCCAGCTTACTAATAAACTGGTAAGAAGCGCGGCCGGAAATATACCGCGTCGCGCTTTTTTTTAACATTAAAATAAAACAAAATGAACTTAATAGAATGCGTAGAAACAGTAGAAGTGCCGACAGATAACACTTCCAAGCTAAGATTTTATTTTAGCGAATATCCTAACATTCGCGACAAAAATGTAATTAATATTTATACTTATAGGGTATTAAAGGTTTCAAAATCTCCAATGGGAAAGGCATTGGTAAATAATACTGTTTTTTATAATTCTTTTCTGGTTTTGTCATCAAAAAACAATGAAGTAATAAACAGGATCCCATTATATCGAATTACCGGAGAGACATATTACACAATGAACCTAATAATTAACCATGTTATTGATTGGCCTAAATCCTATGTTGAAATAAGCAATAATTCCAGCCTTTCCGCATCAGAAACATTCCTCTTTAGTATTTATTGTTCAGATATCCCAAAAAAGATTCCGAAAATATCTGGACTTAATGTTGAGATATTGGAAGTAAAAACCACACCAACAACGATTACTAAATTCATGTTTCCTGACAATGATAATTTGAGAAATAAAATTATCCACAGAATTGAACATGTTACTCTTGTTGCTCCAAAAACTCCATCGGATGGAACTATTGTTAATGGAACGGTTAAGGAAAAAAGTTATTTAACTGTTTCTTCCAAAGGTGACGAAATATTAAAGAGAATACCTCTTCGAGATTTCGATCCATACAATTATTTTGGTTTTGAATTTGTTTTTTCATTCATTCCGGACCTGCCGAAATGTTATGTTGAGTGTGTGGATACTACTGACCTGGTAGAAGATCAAGTTTATATGTTTTATTTATTTTTCTATGACAAGATCATAAGGAGATAATTTAACTCAAAGACTATGTTGTTAGGCAAAAATGAGGTGATAGAATGGATTGAACTCAATGGTACTCCTTTCTGGAATCTCCGCAGGACAGAAAAAGGTGGCATAATATTCGTAAAAAAAGAACCTGATAACCTGACCATAGAGGAAAGTAAACAGGCTCTTTCTCATGTTTTAGATATGCTGGAAAAAGGAACTTATCATATTGATGCCTGGGGAAAAGATCGTATTAACAGCACTCAATGGCTTAGATCGGGATTCCGCATAGGTGCTGTTTCAGGATCCGGGCAGGAAAATACGGCCGGTGTAGGCAGTATGGAAGATATTGAAAACCGCGTCATGGAAAGGCTAAGAAAAGAAATGGAATTCGACCGGTTGAAAACAGAAAACGAAGAACTGAGACGCGAGATTGATTCGGTAAGTCATCAAGTTTCCAGAAGACTTGTACCTTATATACCTCATATGATTGAAGGGTTATTCGGAACAAAAATTGGAGGTGCGCCGGCGACCCAGGTTGCCGGGATCCCGGAAGAAGATCTCGAAGATGACCAAAAACGCCTGGAAGAAGCCTTCAGTAAATGGTTTAAAGTGGAAAAAGAATCATCACCGGTGACCATAGTAGAAAAGATCGTCGAGCTCGCACAGAATGATCCACAGATGTATTCAAAGGCTAAAAAACTGTTATTTAGTTAATCATGGCTGAGTTTTTGAAATCTTCGAGCATAAAAAACCGTGTTATAACTGCCAGTGCCAGCGCTTCGCGGATCCGCCAGGATCCAACAACTGATAGCCGTGTACTGAAGACCGTAAAAAGAGGCCTTATTATGGGAACCCTCACCGGTATGTATGCAAATCAACCGGATGGTCGCTGGTATGAATTTTTTCTGGCAAAACCAGGCGACAGCGACATAAAAGGCTATGCTCGAGAAGACGTCATAAAAATCCTTTCCGAGAATGAATCTAAGCAAAAATCAAAAAAAGGACAGGATCTTATTGATAAGCTGGTAAAATCTGATGTTGAGGTATTTCATATCCTGGCACGCAGCGCCGCCCTGCTTAACACATATATTGACAAAGGTTTAGTTGTATCCAAATTCCAAAATCGTTATTCTGAACTGCTTACACGTTTATCTGAACGCCAGCACAAACTAAAGACTTCAAAAATACTTAAAACGAAAACGGGATTTAAAAAAGGACTTAAAAATACTCTCAATGCTTTCAGAGTCTATATGCGTACATTTTATGGCATCGGGGGCGCGCCGATTGTAGCTGTTGCCGTTGTCGGGGCCGTTGTAGGTGTGGGATTGAGTATTACGGCTTATTTTCTGTTCCGTTCGGACTATTCTGAAAGCACCGAAGATCTGAATATAAGTAAAGAACTGGAATTAGCACTTATGAATCTGGATCCGGAAACGGCCGAAAAAATAATAATCGACCTGGAAGGGCAAGTTGATAAAGCTTACGCCAAAGGAAAAACTGCCGGTAAGTTTACCGGGGCTTTTGGATTTTTGAAGATGGCAGCAGTTTTTGTCCTGGGATTTATGACCATTGATTATATTAGTAAAAAAAGAAAAGGATCCTCTGGGTCAATCGGTCATGGATATAGATGTAAATGAATCGGAACTATTTTTTAAATAATATTTTTAAATCATGAGAACAAGAATTGTAAAAAATTGGAGAACAACAATTGCCGGCATAATTGCCGCAGCACTGGTTATTTTGGGTATTCTCTATCCTGATAAGATAGATCCGGATACTCGAGAAGTTCTCAATGCAGCAGTCGGCCAGATTATTGCTGGAGCAGGAGTTATCATTGCTTTCATCACTAACTTATTAGCTAAGGATTAATTCCATATATGATATAATGATCAGAGCAGATCAATTTGTCGAAAAATATTATCCTTATGCCGAACGCATGGAAAAAGATTTCGGTGTGCCGGCATTGGTGGCAATGGCACAATCGGCCCTGGAAACAGGATGGGGAAAGCATGCACCTGGTAATATGATGTTCGGCATGAAAACCGGTAAATCCTGGAAAGGGGAAAAACAATTACTTACCACAACAGAATACCACAGTACCGACAAGGTTAAGTACCCTGAAATCCTTTCGATTACAAAGGTGTCCGGGAGGCGCTTCAAATACCGTGTAAAGGACTGGTTTCGCAAATATAAAAGTCCTTATGATTCATTTGTCGATTATGCCCGTCTTTTAAAAAGTCGATCCAGGTATGCAAAAGCATTTGACTATACTGATGATCCGTACCGGTTCGCCCAGGAGATCGCCAGGGCAGGATACGCGACGGCTCCGGATTATTATTCCCGGATTCGCAATATTATGTATACTATTAAAAAAAAAGCTTCATTAGAATAGGTATAGGAT
>JABUBN010000212.1_pt1 | contig 16246 bp, 19 predicted proteins | sample 7240341 | NCBI WGS metagenome assembly JABUBN01 (sample SAMN07256345, study PRJNA390944) | subsurface metagenome | isolation source: Methane hydrate marine sediment | place: Pacific Ocean: Eastern North Pacific, ODP site | reverse complement strand
ATACTTGGGTGGCGATAAAAACAGTCATGACATGCTCGGATCATGGCTTGATGAAATTGATAAAGCAAACCCAAAGGAAGATTGCGAAAGCGAATGAGCAAATTGATGATTTGGTTTATAAGTTGTATGGGATTACGGAAGAGGAAAGGAAAATAATTGAGGGAGACGAATAATGGCTTGGAAAATCGCTAGTAGTGAATTTGCAAAATTGCCTTACATAAAATATAGTCCAAATGATGGCAGAATTATACAACTGCAACCTTTTTATACAGAAGAAGAATCAAAGTTTAGAATGTTTATGCCTTTACCTGACGGTAAATTAGTTGAAATGCAAAGTGCTGGTCGTCCAACACAGGCTACATATTGGAGTAAAAGAATCGTAAATCCAGTGAATGATATATATGTTAGCCTTCTACACCTAATCGCAAATAACCTATCTTTCCCAAAGATATATAACACATCAATTGGCATTATGCGTGACATTTACAATTTCGCAACACTAATCTCTAGACAGTCTGCTCTTTTTGAATACTGTAAAAGCCATCCTGATCACATTGTAGCAATTTATAATATTTTTGAAATTGAACTAGAATATTTAATGGGTATGATTCGTTCCTTTTACGGCCTATTATACGATGTTTTGAGAGAACTATACAAAACATATAAAAGGCCGCAGCAATTACCTGATAGCCTGGGGAAAATTGCAGATAAAGGTTTAGAAGAAGTAAAAGAAAAATATCAACTCGAGAATCCTACAATTGAGTTTCTTATAGAAATCCTACCACTTTTCAAAGTTTGCAGAAAAGTGAGAAATGACATATATCATCATGGCAAAGATGCAGGTATTGTTTTTTACACAGACCGAGGACCCGGGATTAGTATTGATAATCCACCTTTCAATAACTTTAAAGATTTTTTGGGCAATGACCCGATATATCAAAAAAACCTATTAGAAAATAACATAGGTTCACTATTTTATTTCTTTAATAAAATAATATTCTTTATGTTCAAATCGATTGATTTATTAGCCGAAAAAATAAAAAGTGCCTTTGATTTACCCCGAGGGATATCTGATGAATATAAGTTATTTTTAACAGGTCCAGACATTAAATATCTGAATGAAATTGACAATAATTTACAGAAGTGCTGGATGAAACTTGCTGTTTCGAAAAATGAACTCAAAAAATGATCATAAATGAAATATTACCTGCAGCAGCACTTGGATTGAATATTTGCTGTGCTTGGTTTCTGGCACGCAGCTTTCTTACTATTGGACTTCCTATATTAAGAGAACTTGGTGCAGGGGCTTTGTCTGAAAAATCACTTACTTTATTCGGAGTTAGATGGAAAATTGTGGAGACTGCAATAAAACAAAAAGCAGAAGTCAGCTACGGGCTGTCTTTACTGGTATTCGCTGCTCTTTGCGGATTTCTATCACTGTTTATGTCCCTAAAGCCACATAATTGGATATTTTCACTTGTAATAGTAATTGCAATTTTCGTTCTTTTTTGGGGCATTGGCAAAATCATGGTACCACTATTGAATTATTACTTTTTTGTAAAGGCAGCCAAAAAATCACTGCATAAATCTCCGGAATATTGGCTAGGACTGAAGACTGAACAAAGAAATGATAAAATTATGAAACAAGTGAAGTGTTATCATCTTGGTAAGTTCTACGAAAAATTCACTACGAAAAAGCTTCAAAAATATCTTGAAAAGTTGGGCAATATGAAAAATGGCAAATCCGATAAACGATATATAGACAAATATGGAATGAAGAAAGAGACTTGAAATTGATAAAAACACAAAACATGAATGACCATAAAATCGTAACTGATTCATCCCCCTCACCTCTATCCTCTCCCTCCAGGGGAGAGGAAGCAGGAAGGATTGAAGGCTTCCCGTATGAAGGAAAGAAGGTAATTGAGGAAGTTGGTTGATGCCCCCGAATGATTGTCGCATGAATGCGACCGCTACGATTGGATAGAGAATGTGAGATTGCTTCGTCGTCCGCCTGTGGCGGACTTCTCGCAATGACACTGCCGTATGAATGCGACCGCTACAAATGGATTAATAGACAAGAAGTTTTTCAAGAAGAAACATACTTTGTGCAATTTCTAAATTATATATAGGAATATAATTTAGGTGATGAAAAAAGTATAAAATTCGTTTTTCATGATACTCTAGGTAAAAAGTATTGGACAAAAGGAATTAAAATTAAAACTATAAAGGAATTTGCATATATGAAGATCGATGAGAATTAACTTGAGCCGAAGATTATTGACGAAAATCGAGCCCTTGACGAAATTGATATTTTAGATATAATTTTCTATGGCTAACGATACTATATATTATCCAAGCTATCATGAATTTCTTAACAGAACTAAATGGGATCAAATTTTTATAATACCCGTTCAAGTGAAACAGTGGGTTGCGAAAACAAAGCGAAATCTTATATCCATACTTATCTTTGTTGGTTTTATCGTCTTGTCACCAATAATAATTCCGCTTCTATTCACTTTCGCTCAGGTTGCTCCCATTTTGTTCAAAAATCATTTAGACAAAATTATTCCATATCTTCCCGATATAGACGATTTTAATGTTCTATCTGTGATAAAGGACATATTTGCTATTTATTTTTATGCCTTAAAAGGCTACAGGCCGTTTTGTATATTTACACGAAATAAATTAGATGATTTAGTAGATGAATTGGATGAACACATTGATTCTTTGGAATATGTTCTAAAAAACCATGAACTTCTGTCAACTGCTGTAGATAAAATTGAAGTACGATGTTAAGTGAAGTGTGAATTAGTAGATTTTGACACATATTTAAAAAACCTCAAAGAACTACAAAAGAAATTTAACCATGTTATCAATGATATTGAAAATATTTGCCAAGAATTAGTTTTAAACCCAACTCAACTTGCAACACCCATACCGGCATATCACAGAAAGCTCTGGAAAATAAGAATACCAAGCACTGATATGAAAAGAGGCAAGCGTGGTGGTTTCAGAACGATTTTTTATTATGATGAGGACGCACCTTGTAAGGTTTATCGGTTAACAGTCTATGTGAAAGTCGAAAGAGAAAATTTGAAGCCGCAAGAACTGCAACAACTTTACAAAAGGTTTATGAAATATTTAAAAAGTAGTTCACAAAAGACTACCCAAAAAACCACCTAGGGAGCACAATGACAAGATAATTAGGGAAATTGATGATTTGGTTTATGAATTGTATGGGATTGCAGAGGAAGAGAGGAAGGTAATTGAAGGGAGATATTGATGCCGTCGGATGATTGTCGCATAAATGCGACCGCTACAAATGGATGAACATACAAGGCGACACGCAATTATAAAAGAACAGATTGACCCAGTTAGAAATTCCTGAAAAATAAGGGTGGTTTGAGCCTTTTAAGAATCAGATATCTGATATTAATATGAGATTTCTAACGGGCTTAAAAAAACAGATGAGGAAATTGATGAATCCAGTACCTTGTCATCCCACTTTTTCGCAAAAGTGAAATCGGAATATGTTAACTCAAAGATAAAAGTGGACTAAGTAAAAGTGAAATCGGAATATTGACTTTTACTGAAGATTCTATATAATAAATTATGAATACTATTTCTGAGAAAGCACTTATAAAAATCTTCAGAAAACTGCCTGATTCTATTACTTTACCGGTTATTAAATTACTTGAAAAACTCTCCACTGAATTAGCGAAGAAAAGCAATAATAAAATGAAGCGATTCAAATCAGCAATGGGTGCATGGAGCAACATTGATGTAGTGCCTGCATACAAAAAACTCAAAAAAGAATGGCGACATTGGAAACTGTCTGTATAGATACGGACATTATTATTGACTATTTAAAAGGAAACCAATATAAACACATTTTATTTATTTTGGTGAAGAAGTACAATTGCGTAGTAACACCCATTACCGTTTTCAATCTATTACATTGGACCAAAGAAGCATCGAAAGAATCAGCAAAAATTTATGCAGAATTGATAAAGAAGGGCAAAAGGATCGAAATGCGTGACGCACTAATTGCGGGGATTTGTGTATCCCAAAAAGTATCTATTGTAACTCGGAATATAAAGCATTTTCAAAGAATAAAAGATTTACATACTATTAACGGTGCATCATTAACTAAAACTAAATAGAAGAAACTTGGGGGAACGGTACAAAACTGAGGTTTACCCACATAGTAAGTCTACAAAATGAAAATTTAAATCCCATAGATTTGTTCTCGACAGGCCCTGTGAAATAATAGTAACGTATTTGTGGTATGAAAAGACACGGTTTTAAACAAAAAAAATAATTTGCTGCGAATATATAGTGTCGTATTTCACGGGGCAGGCTCGAACAGTATTGTTATTCGTTGTAGTGAGATTGCCTTCCTCCGCACTTTTGTCAAAAGTGCGGGGTCGCAATGACACTGTTGCATAAATGCGACCGCTACTTTTATCTTGACAGAGCTTATAAATCTATTATTATATAGAACACCATGAAAGATAAAGAACAAGTTGTTAATTTCATCAAGGAAATATTGAAGCAGACAAAAGAAAATGGATTTACAGTCGGCAAAACACAGTTAGTTAAACTATTATATTTATTAGAAATTGAATATTATAAGCTACATCAAAAAAGATTGACTGACTTGGAGTGGAAATTTTTACACTATGGTCCTTATCCACCAGGAATTGAGAAAATTCTTGGTTCGCCAGATATAGGAGAAGAACAGATTGAACTGTCAAATAGTAGAATTTTTCATAAATATTCCGTAGTTAAAGACAGTTACGTCGAGTATTGTAAAGACCCCACAATTCCAAGATTAATTTCGAGAGTCGTTAAGGAATGGGGCGGTATTAATTTGTACAGTCTCCTTGATTATGTTTATTTTGAAACAGAACCCATGCAGAATGGACGGGAGACGGGGTCAGCCCTCGAAAATAGAAACTAAATAACGTGCAACCGATGTGTTCCCTGGGGGATATGAAGCACTGATATCAAATACCTAAAATCCTAAATGCCTAAATACCTAAAGAATTTAGATGAACTAAACCCCGTTAGAGCTGAAAAAGATAATTATTGCACAATCAGAAAAGTTATATACGCAAGATGATATGCTATGTTTATTTATTAGCTACATCTGTTCATCTCTAACGGGGAAATAAACCAAAACCTTGACATCTATAATATTTTCATTAATATAAGCTATAATGAATTACAGTCAAGATACAAAGATAAGCATTAAGAATGGGGTAGTTAAGATCGAAATCCCAATGAGTCAGCTAAAAAGCATTTTCAAAAAAGAAGAGAAGGCTCAAAATCTGGATTGGTCAATATTAAAATCTATCCGTGGAATATGGCGAAATAAGAAAATAGATGCACTTGCGTACCAAAAAACTGTGCGAGAAGAGTGGGATTAGACTGAATTGCGAAAGCAAATATATTATCTTTTAGATACCAACTCGATTATCTACTATTTGCAGGGATATAAGGTATTAGATACTATATTTGAGCGTTTTGTCAAAGGCACAGCCATACCGGTAATTTCAATCATAACTGAAATTGAACTTCTTGGTTTTAAGGAAATTACTACGAAAGAGAAAAGATTGATCACGAAATTACTATCCAATTTTCAAGTATACGAAGTAAATAAGGAAATTGCGGACGAGACCATTAGAATAAGAAAACGATATTCATTACGGATTCCGGATGCTATTATTGCTGCAACCGCAGTAATAAAAGAAGCGATTCTTGTAACCAGAGATGAAGCACATTTCAAAAAAATAAAAGGTCTTGTTACGTTAAACCCCTTCAGAAAACGAATTCCCTGAATACATCTGGGTAGAATTGTTTGAAAAGGAGAAAATATGAGCTTATCCAAAGTAAATAATAAAACATTCAAAATGATTGTTGATGAATTACGAGAATTTAAGGTAGAAAGTCTTAAATAAGTACTTGATTTTGTATATTACATGAAAGCAAAGGAAACAGTAGACCCCTCTCAAATTTACTTTTGGACAAAAAAATGGCAGCAATGGGAACGACAAGTAGAGAAAGATAAAAAAGCCGGGAGGATTATTGGCAACGGGATGGTTACAGAGTTACTGAGAAAACTCAGAGTTGGACATGAACTGCATGTTTATGAATAAGGGCTTAAAAATTTTCCCCAAACTTATTATACGAAACAATTTCTTTAAGTGCTTTGCGCGGTCTCGGCGCAATACCACCTATCCCCTCATCAGTAGACTTATCAGCCGGATAACCCAATGCTAACAGCACGGCAATTTTGTATTTACGGGGTATATTTAATAACTTTTTTAATTTCGATTCATTAAACCAGCCAACAAAACACGTCCCGATATTAAGTGCTGTTGCAGCAAGGGCAATATGTGTCATGGCGATTGAAATATCAACCAGATGATTTTCATGACCAAAAAACTGAGCCACATGATGGGTCATTGCCTTGGTATAGCATCCTGCAATGACCAGTGGTGCATCCTTAATCCATGGAATTATTGCCTTTGTACCCATTGCCACCTGCTTTGGAATCTGCTCAATGATTCTTGGATCATCAATTACTACAAAATGCCATGCCTGTCGATTACTCGAAGATGGTGCAATTCGTGCTGCCTTTAAAATTTGCAATAATTTTTCGCGTTCAATTTTTTGCGAAGAAAAATTCCTCACACTCCTCCGCCACTGCATTGTTTTAAACACATCCATACTCGTGTTATCTCCTCACTCTCACAATCTGGTAATTCTCGGATTGTGGGATTACCACTTTGCCGTTCTCATCTTATCAACGTATTTCTCAATATTTAACAGCACATGCGGAAGTATCTCGTCTTTAAGAAAATAAATCTTGTTTTTATCCTTTGTTTCGTATCGTACGACATTGATTTGTCGCAAGTGACGCAAGGTGCTGGATATTGTCTTCAGTGATAGACCAATCTGTTGTGAAAGCTCAGTTGGTGTCATCTTTGATTTAACGAGCAGTTTCAAAATCTGATAAGCAGTAGGATTGCCAAGTACCCGGCAAAATCTTGAGGCGCGATAATCTGTTTCAGGCATTTTTCTTCTGAGCATAACACATTATATCGATGTCATCTGTCTTGTCAATCCGTCATTCCGGTAATTCTCGGATTGAGAGAGTTTAATGCTGATATTAAGCGGACACAGTACAGAAAGGTAGACATCTCGTTATACTCCTCTCTCTAACTTCGTTAGACTTGAGACTATAACGATATTTTCAACCTCTACGAGACCTTCGATCTCTGCGAGATTTTTAACATCTCATTACATTCGATATTTTCAACAGGCGCAATGACACAGGTTGTTAGTTACACCCTCACCCCCTGAAACAATTCCCCTCGATATACTCGGGGCAGGCGGGGTAGGCTCTGCCTTCTCCCCTGAAGGAAGAGGGAAATAAGATGGAGGTCTTACATTAAGCCAAACAAATATTATACCCGAGGTAGATAAGATGGAGGTACTAGCTTAGTCCGAACAAGCCGGAAAAACCTAAGAAGGCAAGAGCCATTAGACCTGCGGCAATAAAAGAAATTGGGTAACCTTTTAATGAAGGGTTGATGGGAGCAAGATCGAGCCGCTCCCTGATTGCGGCAAATGTAATCATAACGACCATAAATCCAATACCCGTACCAATTGCAAAAACCGTGGCATTCATAAAATTGAACTTATTATCAATATTGAGAAATGTGATACCGAGTATTGCACAGTTTGTAGTAATCAAAGGAAGATATATACCCATTGCATTATACAATGTTCTGTAATACTTCTTTAAAAACATCTCGACCAATTGAACCAGTGAAGCGATCGTTAAAATAAAGACCGCGGTTCTTAAGAATACTAAATTGAACGGTAAAAGAACACCGTGGTACACAATCCACGTTATCCATGAAGCAAGGGTCATAACAAATATTACTGCCATACCCATACCAGTAGCAGTTTCCACAGCAGTAGAAACACCAAAAAACGGACATAAGCCGAGAAAACGCATTAATACGATATTGTTGACCAGAAATGCGCTGAGGAATATTAAGGCAGAATTCTTCATTGTGTTTCCTTTTTGACATATTTGTTTATTAATGCTTTCAGGACGCCGATGACCAGAAATGCACCCGGAGGTAGGATCATAAATATTACCGGAGACTTTTTAAAACCTTCACCAAATATTGCCATACCCAAAAAAGTGCCATTACCAAGAATTTCTCGTACAGCACCCATGACGGTCAGTGCTAATGTAAAACCTAATCCCACGCCAAGACCATCAAGCATCGAGTTAATAATAGAATTTTTGGAAGCAAAAGCCTCTGCCCTACCCAAAATCATACAATTTACTACAATTAATGGTACAAATACACCCAGGGCACGATACAGGTCTGGTTGAAATGCCTGCATAACATAATCAATGATTGTTACAAATGTAGAAATGATTAAAATGAATACGGGAATCCTGACCTCATTTGGTATTTTTTTCCTCATTATTGAAATTATTACGTTAGAAAAAAGAAGCACGAATGTAGCAGCGAGTCCCATGCCAAACGCATCACGCACAGTGCCGGATACTGCCAGTGCTGGACATAGACCAATCATAAGCACCAGGACCGCATTTTCCTTAACTAAGCCTCTTGTGAATAAATTCCATTTGTTCATTTGAGATACTCCTTGTATCTCGTAATATAACCCTTAACTGCATCGATAAGAGCCTGGGATGAAACAGTGGCTCCGGTTATTGTCTCGGGATAACCTTGTTTGAATTTATCGAGAAATTCTTCTTCCCGTATGATTTCACCAATCCCTTCAGTTTCATTCGAATATAAAATTTTAACTCCGTTAATCTTTGCATCTGTACCTACACCAACCATAAACTTTATGCAATCCACAAAGCCTTGAGTAATACCGATAAACACGACACCGACTGTATCGGCATCTTTCAAGGCATACCAGAGTGTATCTTTTATTATCTCGACAAATTCCTGGGCACCGGAAAAAACACATTTTTTATCAAGCGGTTTTTCCAAATAATTTAAATATGTTTCAATACCTTTTTTTACGCCGTTACAGACTGCACGCGAGGATATCGTCGCCGCAGTTATCGCATCAATCTCACCGCCATCATTTTTGAGCTGAACCGCAGAACCGCATTTGCCAATAAACTGATCTTTAAATTCCGGTTCAGTTATCTTCACACCCAATCCAGGTGTCTCTTTTAAACCCTCTGCAGCACTGGCAACCCTTACGCCGGTAACCTTGCCATCCAGATCAAGACCTACTGTAATGGGAATTGGACCACCATACCCCTGTGGAAAAACACGGAATACAATACCTGTTAACATACCCGAGCTATCAACTGCCCTCCATAAAGTATCAGGGATTATCTCGACAAATTCTTGAGCATTAATTACTTGCTTAAGACCATCAAGCGTCATTTGATTTTGTGTTTCTGCTATAAGCGGTTCTGTGTATGAATAAACAAAAGAGAGAATCACCGAACAGACAATTGCTACAATAAGGAGTGTCAAAACCATATTTCTTGTGCTGGTCATTTCATCACCTCCTTTTTTATTTTACGATCGCCAAAAACTTTTTCTTTTGTAAAACGATCAATAATAGGCGTAAATACATTCATCAGAAGAATTGAATATGATACACCTTCTGGATAACCTCCCCAGACCCGGATAATAATTGTGAGAACACCGCAGCCAATGCCGAATATCCACCTTCCTTTTTTAGTTACTGGTGATGTCACCCAATCAGTCGCCATAAAGAATACACCGAGAAATAAACCACCTGAAAAGAGATGAAAAAGTAAATTTCCTTTTGTTGGTAAAATAAAGGCGAGCAGTACAAAACTACCAAGATAGCCAAGCACGATCCGATAATCGACAATACCAATGATGATTAAGAAAAGCCCACCAATTAACAATAAAAGAGCCGAGGTCTCGCCAATACATCCCCCGATTTTACCAAAGAAGAGGTTTTTGATAGCCGGTATGTCATTCAAACGTTCTATGATTAATTCAGGAGTCCCGTAATTCCCCGGGTTCTTGAGTAAAGTTAATGGTGTAGCACTGGTGATGCCATCAATACCTGATAATGTCCCGCCCGCTGGTGCAAACCACTCCTTGGTCATCGCTGAAGGCCAGGATGCCATTAAAAATGCCCTGCCCGCAAGAGCAGGATTGATAAAGTTATAACCCAGTCCACCAAATAACTGTTTCGCAAAGATTATTGCAAAAGCGCTGCCCACTACAGGCAGCCACAAAGGCACACCGGGCGGAAGATTAAAAGCAAGCAATAAACCGGTAAGTACTGCACTGCCATCGGTTATTGTTATCTTTTTACCCAGCATTCTTTGCATTACGGCTTCACAAACAATACAAGCAATAATGCTAATTAAAGTAATGTAAAGAGCACGCAAACCAAATAAGTATACACTGAAAATAAAGGACGGCAAAAGTGCAATAATGACCATCTTCATTGCCAGGGAAATATCAATTTTACCTCGGGTATGGGGTGATGCAGAAACGGTTAATAACTCTCTCATTTCTTTGATAATCTCCAAACCTCGCTTTTACCAAACTTGAGATAGTGCACAAGGGGAATTCTGGACGGGCAGGAATAGGCGCAGCATCCACATTCAATGCAATCAAGAACCCCGTATTCTTCTGCCTTGCTATAATTTTTATTATTCACAAATTTGTATATCTCAGTGGGCATAAGCCCCATAGGACAGACATCAACACAACTGGCGCAACGCACACACGGACCTTGTTCAGGGATTACTGCATCTTTGCAGACCATTATCCCGGATGTCCCTTTTATAGTCGGGACATTTTCTGAGTACTGAGCAATACCCATCATGGGCCCGCCAAAAATTATCTGCTTTGGTTGTTTAACATACCCCCCACAAAAATTTACTACATCTATTACTGGAGAACCGATCCTTACTAATAAATTCTTCGGCCTTTTCACAGCAGTACCAGTTACTGTCACAATACGATCGATCAAAGGTTTTCCGTGTTTTACTGCTTGATATGCTGCATAACATGTGCCCACATTCTGCACGACACAACCAACATCCATGGGCAGGCCGCCCCGGGGAACTTCACGGCCTATTAAAGCCTTGATCAACTGCTTTTCTGCACCCTGGGGATATTTTGTTTTTAGTAATTCCCCATTAATACCCTGTTTTCTCAGTTTCTTTGCGGCATCTTTTTTATTATCTTCTATACCAAAAATGAGATTTTCCGCATTCAATATTTTCCGGAATATCTTTGCTCCTGCAATGACCTCTCCTGAGTGTTCAAGCATTAACCGATGGTCGGCTGTAAGCATTGGTTCACATTCACAGCCATTGATAATCAAAGTGTCTATAGGTTTGTCTGAAGGAGGAGATAATTTCACATGTGTTGGAAAAGCAGCACCACCAAGACCTACTATGCCTGACTCTTTTATAATCTCCAATAATTCTTTTTTTGACATATTCTCATAATCATCTTTTTCTTCGATAGTATCATCCCATTCTTCACTATTGGTCGATTCTATTACACAACAAAGAGAAGAACCAAGAACTGGATGTGGACAGGATTCAAGGGCTACTACTTTACCTGAGATGCTCGCATGAACAGAGGCTGAAATAAATCCATCCCCTTCACCAATCTTTGTACCAATTTTGACAACATCGCCTTTTTCTACAAGAGGCCGGGCAGGTTTACCTGTATGTTGTGAAAAATGGATATACACCCTTTTCGGAAACGGCATCACCTTGATTGCACGTGCCTCTGTAAATTTATTTTCAGGAGGATGTACACCACCGGAAAAACCTCTGAACATGGGGTTTAGTATAATCAAATCTTTTTATCAGTCAAGTGGTGATTATAGATCTACGGCGTGAGGATGTAGCCAGAAAATGTGAGAACGGAATTACCACCAACTTTAACTCTCAAGATCTGGTCACGCGTAGATTCAATATGAACATAGACCCTTGCACTCTTATGTTGCAGATCTCCCTGCTCAATAATCATCCTTATAAAATTATCGGTTGTTTTGGCGAGTTGATGTCTTAAAAAATAGCAGCCCAGACTTCCTGCAGCAGCTGCTGATAATGGTTCCTCATTTATCCCCAAAGCAGGAGCAAAATGCCTCATAAATGCAATGTCAGCTGTATCAAAAACTTCGCGGCAAAAAGCTGCTACCCCCTGTATTCCTAATCTGGTACAGAAACTGTCCATCAAGGAAAAATTTGGATTTATATTTCTGATATCGTTTATAGATTTTAAAGGCACAATAAGATCGAAAAATCCCGTAGATATTACTTCCAAAGGCAAACCTGAACCCGATATTTCTTTGACTGTAAGGCCTAAAAATCTTGCCACATGAAGAGGATTTATATCGATCTCCATAAAGTTAGGCTTTGACAATGACATAGTTACCCTGTTTACTTTATTCTCTTGAGTTCTAAGTTTAACTACTTGAATGCCTACTTTTGTCCTTTGTCTAATCTCTGTTTCCGGTTCTTTAAAAGGTAACATTTTCTCATCACTCAGGGCATAATAAGCTGCTACTGCAGCATGACCAGAGAAGTTTAGTTCGCTGGATCCGTTATAAAATTTTAAGCAAATATCAGCTTCACTGGTATTATCAGTAAGAATAAAAGCAACATCAGCCCCAGGATCAAGGGTTGAAGCAAGCCTTTTCATTTCAGCATCGGATAATTCATTTGCTTCTAATATCACCCAAACCGAATTACCCGCGTACGGAATAGAAGTAAAGGCACTCATACGTTTTATTTTTAACCATTTCGCCACAAAAAATAATATATATATATCAGGTGTTGTCAAGGGGGTTTATGCAGAAAAGTAAGGGTTTTTGTTCTTTGCTAATTACTGCTAATCAGAAATTTTTTTAATAATGTAGTTTTTTAATAATTCATTATCTTCTAGTTCTATGAACGACTTTGAGATAAATTTTCCCTCAAACCCATCATAGATTAAAAGGCGGATTGGTGCTTCCTTTTCATCAAGATACTTTATTATTTTTTTCTTTTTACCTACATCAATATTAAGTTGTGCTAGAGTTTTAAAAATGAAATAGTCTTTTAATGAATTTTCGCCAATCTTTTCGATCAGGGGATTGAATGCGTTTTCACCGATTTTTAATAAACCTGCGACTGCAGCATATCGAACCCCATAAAATTCATCATCAAGCCCGTAGATCAGATGCGGTATTTCATGTTCTGTTGCAACACGACTCAATCCATAATATGCAGATTTCCTTACAAGTGAAATGGAATCATCAATGCCTTGGATAATATACGGCATTGCATTTTGGGATTCTGATTTTCCCAGAGCAGTATATGCACCTGATCTAATCTGCCACTGTTCATCCTTGATAAAACGAGCAACCGGCTCAACTATTTCATCACCGCCAATTTCACCAAGCACCCATAATGATTGTTTAAGACTGCGGGATTCCTCATCCTCACCACGGTAATCAATTTGTTTTACAATACCATTTATCGCCGGTGTACCGATCTTCTTGAAGATGTCCTTTATTCTATGCCGCTCTACTGAAGACTTTGTATCAAAGTTTGAAACGAGAAAATCTATTGTTGTATCCGCAGTCAGTGTATCCTGACCCAACGCAACAAGCATATCGAATGCAGAATCTTTTTCAGTCTGAAATTGCACAAGCAATGTTGTTGCTTTATTATAAAGATCCTCAAAATCAATATCCTGATTTAATGCAAATAACAATAAAATCATATCCTCAAATTACCCTTGATTTCCTGATCCTCTGATCCCCTGATATCCTGGATCACTCCCAATCAATCCCAATACCATATTCCCCCTTTTTCCACAATGTTCTATCTGTACCCGAACAATAGAAATCCTCACCTTTTATATCGAGCAGTACTCCAATACTACCGTATTCTCTTCGGAAATTTCCATATCCCTGGGTATTGTGTATCCGTTTCACTGAGTAGGCATCATTACCTGATTCGTCAATTAGAAAACCAATACCATTGGCATTACCAGCTCCCTGGCTGAGATCAAATGCCACATAGGAATCGTCCCCTTTGATATCGTATAATAGACCAAACGAAAGGTCATGTCCGCATCCTTGAGAAACGCCCTTTGCTACATAATTATCATTTCCCTGTTTATCTATTAATACTCCAATAGTAATATGGGTTCCTGATCCCTGAGCATATTGATATGCAACGTAGTTATCATTACCTTTATCATCAACAATTGCACCAATGCCATACCAATAACTTGAACCCTGTGCAAAAATATCGCCGAGATAATAGTCATTACCACTTTGTTCAAGGATGATCCCCACACCCGCAGAAAGGCCGGGCCTGAATCCAACAGCAAACCCCTGTGACATTGAAAGATAGTGATCAAGGTATCTTATTTCGTCAGTGTACTTTTCCAGTATTAAATATATATCATTCCCAGCCCGGTCGCCGAGAATACCAATACCATAGGTTGAGGCAAAACCCTGGGCATATAATGCACCTTCATAAACATCATTGCCTGCCTCGTCCTTTAAAATGCCGATACCAAAGCCACCCGCACCTTCAGTAAATGTATCACCAGAATATCTGTCATTACCTTGCCGGTCTATTAAAATACCTACGCCAAAAACACCACAGCCGATTGAGTAACTTTTTGCAGAATATGTATCGTCACCCTCTTCATCAATCAAAATTGAAACGCCAAAATTACCGCAGGCAATTGAATAATTATCGCCTTTATATGAATCATCGCCGGATTTATCTATAAGGAGATGGATCTTTCCCTTTGGCATGTCAAAATGATACACGTCATCACCCCCTAAATCAATGATTACTGCAAAATCCTTTTCATAGACATTTTTGCCAGTATCCCCAACAACGATTTCGCCAAAATCACACTTTTCGTAGTATAAAATCGCACCTTGCACACCGTTGATTTGTTGTGTTCTTTTTTTCACCTTTTTAAACCACGCCTCATGATCTTGATATGCCACAAGCAATCTTAAACAGGCAGTGAACAGTCTGCTGTAATCGACTTTTTTGCCGTTATCTTTCAGAAACATAAGTAGTGAATCACCTCTTTTTTCGCCCTCTTTATCTTTCTCAATTGAGCTGGTAAGTTCCGGCGAAAATAGGGTCAACTCTTCATATATAATACCTAAATCTTGTGGTGTTTCTTTAAATGCTTGCATGATCAATTGATGGCTTTCTTGAAGAGCCTTTTTAAAACCATCTTCTTTGTCATCCAATCTTAAATCGTACAAATCCACAAGATTTCTAAACACCTCCTGTTCTGATGAATTCCAAAATATGTCCTGTACTGAAATGACAAAATCTATTGATTCCAACGGGTTATTTAATAAATAATCAACAATTGAAAAGCGGTATGGATCACATATTGTATAATCACTTCTAAATGTAATATCTTCTGTAGTAAGACCAAGATATGATAAACTCGAATCAAGATATGCAAACCAGGATTGCGCCACCAGCAGTAATATCAACATAATCTATTATAATAATCCTCCGGCATAAATCAAGCTTGACTTATTTTACAATGTTATTATACTATGATAGGAGGTAGCTATGAAAAGATTGATTGTTTTTCTTGTTTTCAACGCTTTACTTTTTGGTGGTATATTAAAAGATAATGGACTCCCTGGTATAGATATCGAAACTGCCGGTGAAAACATACGATTCATTACTGAACCGTCGGGTAAATCTATCACACCTGATATTCAAACCAAATACTTTAATGACTCAAGGGCTGAAGTCCTATGGGTTGATAGATTTCACCAGAATGCGATTGCCAACCATGTCTCGATCTCGGGTAATGGAATGTGGATACAGGCAGGCTGGTATCTGAGCAATGAAAGAACGAACCTCTACAGGACATTAGGCACAAATACACCAGACTGGTCATACCCAATGTCCAGTGCCGCGTCGTATGTCCCGGTTGATGTTTCCTTTACCGGAAACGGCATAGCTGTTGCCGGTACTGGTGAACCGTTCTACAGTTTCAGTTCTGCTTCACCAGCTCCAACATGGTCATATAATCTTCCTGGTGGATTTGAAGTCGCAACGAGCTCGCATGGTCCAACAGTTGTAGTAAGCGATGATGGGACAATCTATGGAGTGCTCGGTCGTTCAGGGAGTGAAGGTAAGTTGTTTATTCTAAATGCC
>JABUBN010000211.1_pt1 | contig 16249 bp, 14 predicted proteins | sample 7240341 | NCBI WGS metagenome assembly JABUBN01 (sample SAMN07256345, study PRJNA390944) | subsurface metagenome | isolation source: Methane hydrate marine sediment | place: Pacific Ocean: Eastern North Pacific, ODP site | reverse complement strand
CGTGGGTTCGAAAGTCCAAAGGTACTCCCAGTTCTCTGTGTAACTCCTGGAGGAGAGAATAGCTGCCATCTTCTCTTTTTCTGAGAGGTTAGAGTCAGGCTGGAAATCCAATCTGAACACCCTGCCATATTCCCATATATATTCTTCTCCTGTCCTCTTATCTTTACCATATGAGAAGGCATGCGCCATTCTGGGAGATACGAAAGCCAGTTCGTACAAATCATCATAACCATGGGTCTTCAAGGCGTGTAGCTGAAAGAATACTTGCTCATCGCAATCTCCTCCCCTTAACTCGAACACTTCCTTGGGGTTGCGGTCAGAACCATTCTGGGATATATATTCCAGGTTACCTCTGGTATACCTTATAACCTTGTTCATAGTATTGAGTCTTTTCACGCTTTCAGCAAATGGTAGGCGAAAATCGGGCAATGCATTAAATGGACCACCGTCTTCTTGAACATAACTCTTATAAGACTCAACTTCGACAAGCTCAGCGGGATTGGGCCCAAGCCCGCACTTGAAACTTACTCCAAAAATGTTACCATTACCCGTCTCTATATAATTCTGGTCTTTTGTCCAGTATGCTTCAAAATATGCATCGGAAAAATCTCTACCCAATGAAATTGTGGTGGCTTCTTTCCCAACCAAAAGGTCCTGCGAGAAAATCCCCTTGGCTACCCATCCGCCTACCTGGACTCCCATGCCTGTCAGGTTTCTCTTTCTTTCAAATTCTATTCCCTCCCTGATATCCAGAGAATTGAATAGTCCAATGCCAAACCTTTCTCCCACATAGCCGATGCTAACTTCGTAGCTGTCCTCTCTCATAGAATCCAGGAAAAAGTATTTGTCCGGATTGTAGTTTACCAGAGTCCCCTTCCATCCCAATTTTAATATGACCGGAAGAACCTCTATTCTGCTACCCGCTTGTAACTTAATTCCAGAATTATCCACTTGATTATTCTGATTATAGAAACTGTAGGTCACATATCCTGTAGCTCCGGTCTCAAAAGTTATCCCTTTAAACTCTTTGGAAATGGAAAGGCCACTTTCGGCTCCATAGAGGAGTTGAGAAGGGTATGGTGGGTCTATCGGTTCGGTAGTAGTAGTTACTGAAAGGTAACCACCTCTAAGGCCCAGCTTGGCTTTTAAACAAGTGGAGGCAAGATTCCATTGGGGAAGCCATTCGGCTCCTATTTTAAAAAGAGCGCTTCGCTCCAATACTGGATTATCATTGGTAAAACATACTTTTAAGTTTATTTTTCCTTTTCCAAAATTCGCCTCAGGAGAACCCAAGCCAATATTTGTCCCTATCACAAAGCCGCTTACCCCTCCTGGGAAAGACTCTTTAGCTTCTAGAAATCCTTCCACGTTCTCATTGCTGTAATTGAATTTTCCAAACAGGGTATCATTGACAATGTGGAGATTTCCCAAAACAGTCTGGTCAGTACTCTCAGCAAATGCAATAGTCTTTAAAGGAACTATAGTTAATATAATAAATATAGAGCCGAACAAGCATATTTTCCTGCTCATTCGGCTCAATATTATATTCTTTATTGTTATTGTCTTCGGCAACCCGGCCATCATAGAGGTGGCTCCTTAGATCCGAGGTTTTGCGCCCCTCGATTTCTCGAGGTTTGCCTTTATCGGACAATTTAAACTTACCTATTATGTTGTCAAAACAACTCTTATCAAGCTCCCTTCATTTATGTTACCACAGAAACCTGATTTTGTCAACCACATTTTTTACAAAAAATTAACACAAATTTAACACAAACTTAACATAAACTTAACAAAAAGTTAACCTCTAAAGAGGGTGCTATTTCTCTTATATTAAACCATAGGAATAACAGGGAATTCAAGAGGATGGCTTAGAAGAGAAACGGAGAAGAGGAGAGATATTTTAGGAAAGGAGCATTCAGTTCGAGAGAATTTATAGGTAAATTATGTCCTTTTCTTCTTCTAAGGATAGGAAGAGGAGTAGATAATCTCTCAAATGTCTGGTAAGGAGGAAATTTTGCTTAATGTGTGCCTTCCCATTTTCACCCAGCCTTGTTGCATACTCGGGACTATGGAGGAGCTGCCTAATCCAATAGGCAGTTCCTTGCACTGTATGGGAAAGTAAGCCAGAATACTTATGGGCAATTTGTAAAGGTATGCCCCCCACTGCAGAAGCAACCACTGGCTTGGCCTTCCATAAAGCCTCAGCTACTGTAAGCCCAAAACCTTCCCTGAGAGACTTCTGGAGAATGACTGTAGATGCCCTTTGTAAGGCATTGATTTCCAGGTCGCTTGCCGGAGGGAGAAGCAAAACGAGGATATCTGGATCATTGCTTGCCTTCTCTACTACTTCCTGAAAGACTTTTTGTCCTTCAGGGTCATCAATTGCACCTCCTCCAGCCAAAACCAGCCGGCAGTCGACATACTTTTTAACCAGGTGAAAGGCTTCGATTACTCCAAAAGGGTCCTTGAGGTAATCGAAACGAGAAATTTGAGTAATTATTGGCTTATCTCTATTTATCTTTAGTTTCTCAAGCACATTATTAATTTCTTCCTCGGATAAGTCTCTATTCTTCTCGCTTAAGGGGTCGATGGAAGGCGAAATTAAAAACTGTCTAATGGGCAAGGGGCGAGCGAAAGAAGGGGCTGAAAAAACGCAGGCATCGTATTGCTCTACAAAGGATTTAAGAAACTTCCACATTTTGGGGTCTGGAGAGGTGAAATCGATATGGCACCTCCACACCCACCTGCTCTTCAAGTATCTTCTCTTTTCCACTAAAGCTACCGGTTGAGGGTCATGAATGAAAATAATATCGCCATAAAATTCTATCTGTTCAATGTTTGCCTTAGTAGTTTCAAGAAAAATTTCATAGTCATCACTGGTAATCTCTGTTTTCCTGCCATGGAGAGCATTATGGAACTTCTTAGTTACCTGAAAGTACTTTTCTCCTCCCTTCAGTACGTCCCAGCGGGCATCTACCCCCAAATCTTGCAGGAGGGGAACCATTCGGCCGAGAATCTCTGCTACTCCCCCACCAACTGAGGTGGCGTTAATATTCTGAATGACTTTATCCTTCAGCTTTTTAGCAAGCATCTTTAATTCGTTGATTATTTCAGCTCCTACAATTGATTCGTAGTCACTTATTTTTGACATTCGATTATTTCTCCAGGAATATGCTTGGTAATTAGTCTGCAGAGTTCACTACGCAAACCTTCCATAGTAAAAGTATAAGGGTCGAATTTTGCAATCTCCCGGGCAAGCTCCTTCTCTTTTAGCATATCTTCGATCCACCGAGAAAAATCGTTTTCTCCTTTTTCCAACCTCAGTTTCGCCTCAAACATATGGAAATAGATTGAATGGATAGAAATTTTCCTGAGAGCTTCCAGGAACTCTAAGAGGTCACCAGCAATATAAGGAGTAGGTAAAATAAAGGTAATGGTCTTAAAGAAATGGAATTCTGCCCCGGGAGGTGCTGTGCGCAAAGTTCCTGGATTTCTGGCAAGATGCTCTTCAATGGTCTCTATAATCTTTTCTCTTAAGGAGCGAATGGTAGAAAATTCACAGAGGTCGATACTGGCAATCTCTTCCCCCAGTTCCTCCTCGCGAAGAATGTAGGTAACCCAGTAGGCAAAGTCGTTGGGAGGTTCGGGTGAGAGATAAAGATGTTGTTGAAGGTAGTGGTGAGTATGGTGGTAGATAACCGAACCCGGTACTTCTTTCATTATCTCTACCAGCTCGAGTAAATTGGTAGCTTTCTTACCCGTAAACTCGATTAAATTAAGCCTGGTATAGAAATGGAAGGGCTGTTTAGTTTTAGTCAGACGGGGCTTTTTTTTGTGCACCTGGTTTTGCGCCCTCCTACCTTTAAAGCAAAAAGCCTCTTTAGGAAAATTCCCACTTCACCAACATTCTTAAGAAAAAATTTCGCTTTCGATTTCCTGGGTTTTCCCACGAAAACAGTAATCCCTTTTCCGTCCAGTGCGGAGAAAGCATCTTCGTCTGTCTTATCATCTCCTAAATAGAATGAAAGAGGCTTTTCCTGCTTAAAAGAATCGAGAAGCATAGAAGCCGCTTTGCCTTTATCCCAGATAATAGGAGGTTTTGCCTCAAGGATTTTTTTTCCGTAGCCAATTTTTATCTTTCCCTTTTCCATAAACGGCCTGAAAATTTGTCCCACCGTCCTCTTTAATTCTGGCACGTCAGAATTCTTTACCATTCTATAATGGACAGCTAAGCCTACTCTTTTATCTTCTACAATTGTTCCTTTAATAGACCTAAGTTTTGCCTTCAGAATTTTCTTTAGCTCCTTCATAGTGGGGATTGATTTTGAGGCTTGGGGATAGATAAATTTTTCCCCCTTTCTCTCTATTTCCAATCCATGATTTCCGACATAAATTATGTTCCTTATCTTAATTTTTTGTTTTAAGTCAGAAATAGACCTTCCACTTATAATGGCGACTTCGAATCCTTTCTTTTTAGCTAAAAATTTCAGAATTCCCTCCATCTCTGAAGAGAGTTCCGCCTCCCTAGGACGTTTGACAATTGGGGTCAGTGTACCATCAAAGTCTAAAAGGAGAAGAACCTTCTTAGCCGACCATAATCTCTTCTTAATGTTTTGCCAAACATTGAAAACATGTTGCACAATACTTCTCCTATTCGGAGTGTCAAACGAAAGTTTGCCCCCTCACCCTCTCCCCCAAGGGAGAGGAGACTTTTGGAGTGTCCCGACAAGTCGGGACTGGAGTAGCTCCGATTCATCGGAGCGTTAAGTTAAGCTTTACACTCCTTCATATTGTCATCTATCTTATAATTCGCTTAATTGGAGAATGAATTTCCCGGCCCATTTATAAATGTTATTTTCCAGGATGACCTTTTGCATCTTTCTTGCTCGTCTTTTTCTTTCTTTCTCCGACATTTTACATACAGAGAAAATCGCATCAGCAACCCCTTCAATGTCAAAAGGATTTATCAGGATAGCATCTTTTAATTCTCTTGCTGCACCGGTGAATTGGCTTAAAACAAGCATTCCCTTAAGGTCTACATTGGCCATATTATACTCTTTGGCAACTAAGTTCATTCCATCATGTAGAGAACCTACCAAGAAGAGGTCGCAAGTACGATAGTAGGCGAGGTGTGTTGTATAATCTAGCCGGCGATTGATGATGACAATTGGATACCAGTAGCCAGAACGGTATTTCCAATTCACCTCTTCAGCCAAGGACTCGATATCATCTATTAGTTGCTTATAAGTTTTGATGTGCAATCGGCTCAGTGCCCCCAATTCAAGGAAGACGAACCGTCCCTGGTATTCAGGATACTTCTCTAAAAATCTATCCACTGCTCTAATTTTCTCTAAAATTCCCTTAGTATAGTCAACTCTGTCTATACTCAAGCAGAGGATTTCATAAGGAGGGCCTATCTCTTCCGGAATAATTTTCATTCTCTTTTTCACTTCTTTATTATTAGCCATCTGTGATATACCTTCGGCATCCACGCTGATGGGGAATGGCCTTACTAAAGTCTTGTGGTTACGGTAAGTAACAGAGGATTCCTCGCGGTTAACTTTTGCTTCCATCTCCTGACGTACAGTATCCAGAAAGTTGAGGCAATGGTAGCGAAGATGGAATCCCAGAAGGTCATTAGCTAAAAGCCCTTCCAGGAGCTTCTTCTTCTGGGGACATATCCTGAATACCTCTGGGTTTGGCCAGGGAATATGCCAGAATAGAGAGACAATTGCATCAGGACTTTTCTCCTTTATAATCTTAGCACATAGACTTAAATGGTAATCCTGGAGCCAGACGAACAATTTATTATCTCTCTTCTCTTCCAGAACAGCTTCGGCAAACCTCTGGTTGACTTCCTGATAATACTCCCAATGGGAGGCATCAAAAACTGGCTGGCGATAAGCGATGTGGGATAATGGCCAGAGAACTTGATTCGCATAGCCGTAATAGAAACCATTCTCCTCTTCCTTGGTCATCCATATACGCTTTAAACTATACTTCGGGTCCTCAGGAGGAACCTTAATTTTATTATCTTTATCCACAACATCCTTATCAGCATCACCACTCCCATAGGCAACCCAAACGCCTTTAGATGCCTGCATTATCGGGTCCATGGCAGCAGTGAGTCCTCCAATCGATTTCACGCATCGCACCTTTTTCCCTGAATGTTCATGGACATAGGGCTCCCGGTTGGAAACCACAATAAAATCGTAAGCACCAAATTTATTTTTGATTGTCTCCTCCAAGTCCTTTTTCGTCCACATTTCTATTTTTCTCCCCTCTTTTTTGTGGTCAGCGACAGAATGACTTATATTTTCTAAGTATTATACACTTATCGAATCTCTCTGTCAACTTCTAACCCTCTTTAATTATTCGTTTTGCTCTTTGTCTTTCTAATTTAATTATAATTTTTCTCAGTTGACCAATTTTTCTATTTTCCATATTATCATACTTATCCTTCAATAGCTCTTTCTGGCGATGAGTAATCTTACACTTATCTATGGTAGCGCTGAACAAGTCACTCAATTCCCAGAAGAAACTGTGGAGAAGCTCGTGGAGAACCAGCTTTCTAAGCTCCCTCCGGTTCATCTTTATAGAATCCCAGGTACTAAACCTAAGATAGATGTTCTTATTGGGGTTATCTACATAGACTAATGCGTAACATCCCTTCAAATCATTATCTTCACGGGTTGTTTTAAAGCGGGAAGTAATCCTGTACTCACCCAGATTGAGCAACCTCTTATAATCCCTTATCATACTCTTTATCTCCTTCTTTTTTCTTTCTCCTATCATCACTGCACCTCCAAAAAGGGGACAGGCTACTTTTTTCAGCCCTTCCCTTCCTTTTTACCAAAAAAATTGCCGAATACCCCTCTGGACATCGGCAATTCTGTTTAATCTGGTGGCGGGGGACCGATTCGAACGGTCGACCTCCGGGTTATGAGCCCGACGAGCTACCAGACTGCTCCACCCCGCGTCCATTTATCATATGGTAATTTCAAAATCTTATCCGGCTTTACGAAACGCCCCGATAAATCGGGGCTACTCCAAACGCCCCGATAAATCGGGGCTACTCCAGACATTCTCCGTGCCGGAGGCCGGACTCGAACCGGCACGGGTATTAAATACCCATTGGATTTTAAGTCCAAGGCGTCTGCCAATTCCGCCACTCCGGCAAACCGCCTTTTCATTATAAGAAAATAGTTAGATTCAGTCAAGTCATTTTTGTTCTTGAGATTCGATAAATTTATACTTGGTTTCTCCAGGTTTAATCAATCCCAGTTCTCTACGTGCCAGTCCTTCAATATATTCGGGGTCGTTTTTCATTGCTTCCAGTTCTTCCTTTAGCCCTATATTCTCTTCCTCCAAGCCTGTTATTCTTTGCTTTAATTGAGTAATTTCCTTATTTAAAATTAACAAGGTTTGAAAATTCTTATTGGCAAAAAGAAATATAAGTATACCAATTATAACAATTAGGATTAGTATCTTCTTATGAACTCTCTTTTTATGGACACTTATCCGCATTCTCTAAACCTTAAATTTTATCACGGGGTTCTTATTTGCCACTCATAAAATTCTGCTTTTTCTCCCAATTCCTCTTCTATTCTCATCAGTCGGTTATACTTGCATAACCGTTCCGACCTGGCAGGGGCACCGCTTTTAATCTGTCCAGCGTTAGTTGCCACTACTATATCGGCCAATATGTCGTCTTCTGTCTCGCCAGAACGGTGGGAGAATAGACAGGTATATTTCGCTCTCTTAGCCATCTCTACAGTATCCAGCGTCTCGGTCAGAGTTCCAATCTGGTTGGGTTTAATCAGAATAGAATTTGCTACTTTTAGCTCAATTCCCTTCTTGAGCCTCTTCCTGTTGGTGACAAACAGGTCATCTCCGGTCAACTGTATCTTCTCCCCTAATCTCTTGGTCAACAGTTTCCAACCATCCCAATCGTCTTCAGCCAAACCATCCTCAATGAAAATTACAGGGTATCTTTTGACCAAGGATTCATAGAAATCGACCATCCCTGAAGCATTGTTTTCTTTCCCTTCTGCTTTTAGAATATATTTACTACCATCATAAAAAGAGGATGCTGCAGCATCAATGCCTATGTAGATGTCTTCCCCGGGTTTATATCCCGCCTTCTCAATTCCCTGAACAATTAACTTTAGAGCCTCCTCGTTAGATTTCAAATCAGGAGCAAATCCGCCTTCATCACCCAGAGCTGTGGATAGATTTTTTGACTTTAATATCGCTTTTAAATGATGGTAAGTTTCCACAGCATACCTCATCGCTTCACGAAAAGAGGGTGCACCAACAGGTATAATCATAAATTCCTGGAGGTCGACATTATTATCAGCGTGTTTGCCACCATTGAGAATATTTAAACAGGGAACCGGGAGAATTTTAGCATTGGGACCTCCTATGTACTGATACAAAGGCAATTCCGCTGTCTCGCTGGCAGCCTTGGCGCAGGCAAGAGAGACGCCCAGAATCGCATTTGCTCCCAATTTTGACTTATTTTCAGTTCCATCTAGCTCAATCATTCTCTTATCGATGGAAACCTGTTCACTGGCATCTAAACCATACAGGGCTGGACCGATTACATCATTTACATTTGCTACTGCTTTCTGGACACCTTTGCCCAGATATCTTTTCATATCGCCATCCCTGAGTTCTACTGCTTCATGTTCTCCTGTTGACGCTCCAGAAGGAACAGCAGCCCGACCCATTGCACCCCCTTCTAAAATTACATCCACTTCAATGGTGGGGTTTCCCCGGGAGTCCAAAATTTCTCGCGCCCAGACATCAGTAATTGTGGTCATATTCTACCTCCTTGAGCTCCTATACCAACTCATCCTTCCGCTAAAGCGGAAGTTGGAGTAGCAGAGCTTGCTCTGCGCCCACCAATCGTCCCGATTCATCGGGACTACTCCTAACAAAACTATGCCATTTATGGCATAGTTGATTATATCTTGACCTAAGCCCCCGATTTATCGGGGGCTCTTTTCTCCCACGCTACCATGTAAATCTTTGCTACCAAGTATCCCAATCCTGCCCCGAATAGAACATCGGCCGGAAAATGTGCTCCCACATAGACTCTGGAAAAACCAATCAATATAGCCATTACCCAAAGGAAGGTTCCCAGTTGGGGAAACTCTCCCGAGAGAAAACTGATTAGACCAAAAGTTGAAGCAGTGTGTCCTGAGGGAAAGGAGCGTGCCTTCAGAACAGAACCTAAAATATGAATATCAGGAAAGACTGCACTTGGGCGAGGCGAGGGAAAAAAGTACTTAATCATCTGAACCAGAATTCCTGCGCTTATCAAAATCAAAACCAACCAGAGAAACTTTCTCCAGCCCCGCAACCTCCATAACCCCAGCGCCACAATAGCTAACACTGTTCCGTCTCCACAATAGGTGATGGGAAGCATTATAGTATCCAGCCAGTGGAAATGGAAATTGTTTATCTGGTAAAAAAGAAAATTATTTATTTCCGGCAAAAGATGGATGATGACTCCCAGAACCACCAGTACAATACCGAGAAGAATCTTTTCTCTTTTCACTTCAGCCCCTGGAAATTCTCACAATAGTAGAGGTAGAAGATACGCATTTCCTTCCCCCCACGAACTAACGTCACTTCTTTCACAAGCTCAATCTTTTGGAATCTATATATATTGTTTGGGTCTTTAAAATATCGACTGTGTGTTACATAGATTGCATCTTTCCCTTTAAGTTCCTCTACATCTTGCCAGAAATCGAACTGGCTCCGGCGATGAGGACTAAAAGTGTATACCTCTTTGCGGGTGGCAAAGCTCAAGTGGGCTCCATTCTGATACCTGTCGGTTAGAAGAAAAGCGGGTTTCGGTAATTCCTTTTCTATCTCATCTATTGTCTGGCTAACTTTGTCCCATCCATAAAGGTCGTTGGTAATATCCTGTTTGGGAGGAATGGGAAGAAAAGGATAGAATGTGTGAGCTATGAATATACTCATAAAAAGAATGCAGACTAAGAAATTTATTTTTAAAAAATTCTTCTCTTTCCTGGCAAGTCCTCCTGCTACAACCCCGCCCAATATTCCCCCAATATAACCAAGTGCAGGCCAGTGGGGTTTAAATGACCGTGAAACGAAACTGTTCAAAGCAAATAAAGCAACTAAGGGAAAAGAGGTCAAAAATAGATACTGGTATTCCCATATTTTCTTTCCAAAACCTATTTTCACTAAACGATAGAAACCCAGGCAGGCATAGATAAAGGCTAAAGGAGCGAGGTAAGTAAACTGGGCACCTATGAACTGGAAAAAGCGAACAAAAGAGAATCCTCCTCGATGACGAGAAAGAAACTGGAATTGAAAAGATACCCAGTCGTGTTGATAATTCCAGATGATTACAGGAGAGAAAACAATTAACCCGATTAACAAGGCAATGTAGGGTTCCTTTCTGAGAAGCCAGAACCTGTGCTTATTGGAAAATATCAAGTAGAGAAATATGAGTCCTGGCAAAAGGAGTCCATTATATTTACTCAGGCTACTCAATCCCATTGCCAATCCTGCCAGATACCAGTAGTGAGACTTTCCCTCTTTTAAAGCCCTGTATACCAGCCATAGCGTTAGAATCCAGAAAAGCCCCAAAGGTCCATCCGGGACAGTTACCGTTCCGCCCACGAAAAAGATGGGAATAAACAGAACAATAGTCGCTGCCCAGAGCGCTTCTCTCGAGGAAAACATCTCTTTTACCCACTGATGGATAATTATAATGAACAGTGTCACACAAACCAAAGCTCCCAGGTGGACCGTAAAGAAGCTCGTGCCTAAAATCCGTGTAAAAAACCAGATGATGTAAGCTACCATTGGAGGATGGTCATAATAACTGAGCGCTAAATGGTTACTCCACACCCAGTGGTAAGCCTCATCGTCGCCCACGCCCATATATAAATTCATCAAACCATGAATAACTGTTACAGCGCCCAGGATAATCCAGAATTTTCTGTTCATCACTTTTTCTTAACCATCATTAGATTTAACAGGTGTCCCAGGTTTTCTGAAGCATTAATTAGTAGGCTCCTACTTTTCCCCATAGCTTGTTGAAGGCTCATGGGCATTGTGGTAGTGCTGATGAGTCCCTTAACTCCAAATCTATATAAATCTTTAGCTTCAGGCATAATAGACCCGGCAATACAGACAACAGGAACCCTATACTTTCTAGCCATTTTTATAACTCCCATTACCGTTTTGCCGTAGAGTGTCTGACGATCAAGCTGACCTTCGCCAGTAATAACCATATCAGCCTTCTTGATTCGCCCATCCAACCCTGCTATTTTCATTACTAGTTCGACCCCATTTCCCATCTTTGCACCCAGGAAGGCATAGAGTCCTGCTCCCAATCCCCCAGCCGCACCAGAGCCGGGAAGATTCTTGACCGAAATGGACAATTCCTTTCTTATCACCCTGGCAAGATGGGAAAGTCCCCTCTCCAGCCTTTCCACCATCTTTGCTGTTGCTCCTTTTTGTGGTCCATAAACACGGGCAGCTCCTCTAGGTCCTAAGAGGGGATTTCTCACATCAGAAGCAATAATGAACTTTGTTTTGGAAATCCTCTTATCCATAAATTTGATATCAATCCTCTCCACTTTTTCTATTTCTCCTCCACCAAAACCTATCTCTCTCCCCTTACCATCTAACAGTCTCGCTCCCAATGCCTGTGCCATTCCACATCCCCCGTCCACCGTTGCTGAGCCACCAATTCCAATAATAATTTTTCCACATCCACGATTTAAAGCATTTGCAATTATCTCTCCCGTCCCATAAGTGGTGGTCACCAGAGGATTTCTTTTCTTCAGTGGAACTAAAGCCAATCCCGAAGCAGCTGCCATCTCAATTATTGCTGTTTTTCCATCACTGAGGATTCCGTATCCCGCCCAAATTTTCCTGCCCAGCGGGCCCCTGACTCTACACTTCAAAGAACGACCGCCTGTTGCCAGAACCAGTGCTTTAACAGTCCCTTCCCCACCGTCAGCCAGGGGAATCTTTTCTATTTTGAATTTAGAATTAGCTTTTTTTAGACCCCGCTCAATGCAATCACATACTTCTATCGCTGAAAGACTCTCTTTAAAAGAATCGGGACAGATAAGAATTTTCATCTTTCCCCAATTAGTCTCTTTCCTGCTTCCTTCAGTTTCTCAAGTTTTTCAGCTTCATCAGCCTCAATATATAACCTCACCACAGGTTCTGTGCCGGACAATCTAATTCCCAACCAACTCCCATCAGCCAGTATGAACTTTAACCCATCGAGATTAACTGTCTTATCTACTTTTAGGCCGGCAATCTCCTGGGACAAGTCCTTTTTAAGTTTCGCTTTGAGGTCTTTTATCTCATCTTCCTTCAGATGGAAATTTATTCTCTCGCTTAAAAAAAGTCCCACCTTTCTATATAAATCGTCGAGAATTTCTCCAATAGATTTCCCCTCAAAAGCAACCATCTCAGCAATTAACAGGCAAGCTAGAATGCCGTCCTTCTCCGGTATGTGTCCTTGAATTGTCAATCCTCCGCTTTCCTCTCCTCCGATAACCATGCTATTCTGACGCATCACCTGGGCAATATATTTAAAACCGACCGGCGTTTCTTTCACCTGGATATCGTGAATCCCGGCAATAGCATCAACAAACGAGGTAGTCATAACCGAACGGGCAACTACACCTTTCCAGTTTCTCGTCTTCACCAGGTGATTCAAAAGAAGAGCTAAAACCTGATTGGGCGAAATGAAGGTGCCATCCCTATCTATAATGCCAAACCTGTCAGAGTCACCATCCGTAGCCAGCCCCAAATCGCACTTTTCTTCCTTGACCATTTTGACCAACTCTCCCAGATAGAGAAAAGAAGGTTCCGGCGGAGAACCACCAAAGAGGACATCCCTCCAGTTATGAAGAACTTTAACTTCACAACCTGCTTGTTTAAGGATAGCGTCCAGATAGTCTCGCCCCGTCCCATAAAGGAGGTCAACGGCAATTTTTAGCTTCGCTCTCTTTATTGCTTCCAAATTTACAAGTTCATTAATTCTGTTTATATATTCTAATCGCGGGTCTACATATTCAATCAGTCCCTTTTCTTTTCCCTTTTCCCAGGAGATATCCCTTACAGAAGATTCTCCTTCCATAAGCAAAGCGCAATTCTTCTCAATAGCATTGGTTGTCTCCGGGAGTGCTGGGCCACCCCATGAAGGAGAGAACTTTATCCCATTGTACTCCGGAGGGTTATGAGAAGCTGTAAAATTAATTCCTCCCAGCGTTCCCCTTTTTAAAATCTCATAGGCAAAAGCTGGAGTAGGAACATCCCGTGCTGTAATAAGTGCCCTTATGCCATTAGCTGCCAGAACCGTGGATGATACTTTAGCAAAATTTTCCGACATAAACCGTGTGTCGTAACCAACAACAACCTCTCGCTTATCGCTTGTTACTTGTTCCTTGATATAGTTGGCTATAGCCTGAGTTACTAATCTGACATTGCCAATGGTGAACTCGTCGGAAATAACTGCCCGCCAGCCAGCTGTGCCAAATTTTATCTGTACCATTTCTCTCCATTACTAAAATTCGTGCAACTGATTATACCACATCTCCTCTAAAAATTCAACCTTACCCCGCCGGACTTTGTGTCCATAATGGTTTTGGTAGTGTAGGGGCTCGTCCCCGTAAAAAATACGCCCCTAAAGGGCTACACTACAAAAAACCGTCTATTCTTTGACACTAAGAGTCCTCTGGAAATGTTGGAAAGTCTTCCCCCGGGCATATCTGAAGGCAAAAAATGAAGCAGTATGTGTAAAGGGTAGCCAGATTAACTCAGGCTCGCCCACCCTAGACCAGAATTCTAAGGTACAGTCCCGAGGAACAACAACATCATTAACTGTATTAATCATCAAAACAGTTTCTGGAGAAAGCCTTCCCACATAGGTGAGTGGATCGATATCTTCTAACTTCTGAGAAACCAATTGAGAAAACTCTTCCTCTGTGAGTCCTTCTTTTTTCATAACTCTTTTTCTAAAAGAACGAATTGTCTTTTCTCTCGATTGGGAAAAGAGTCTAGCCAAATCACCTCCGCCTAAAATAAACACAGAGCTCTTTATCCTCGTGTCAGTCTCAGCCACAAGAGAACTTAAGAAGGCACCCAGGCTCGCTCCGGTAGTCCCAATCCTTTGTGGATCTATCTCCTTCTGGCTGACTAGCCAATCAATACTCCTTTTAGCGTCGATAATAGTTTTTATGAATCTTCTTCTGACAATCTCCAGGTTTGCCTCACTATCCAAAAGTCTCACTACCCTTTCCAGCCTCAAACAGTTCATTCCCCGACGGACGAGAAATTTTGCCATTTTCTTGGAAAAGAAATAGTTGCCTCCAGCTATGGGCAGGATAACAATTGCCGGCGACCTCTCTTCCTTTTCCGCTTGATAATAGTAGCATCTTACCGTATTATTCTCTCCAGGAGCGGGTAGTGCTGAAGGAAAAGTGACTTTCTTAATCACATAGCCTTTCTTTCTTCTAACCAGCTTAACTTCTACAGGAAAGTCCTCCTTTGCATAATTGAAAGGAGAAACATCCTTAATCTCTTCCATCATCTTCAATTCTCCTCTTATCCCTCTGTAGGGTATATGGGCGCAAGAAGTAGTCAAAAGAAGAACAGAAAACATTAAAATACTATAATTAACAATAGATTTCAATTCACTTTTTCCTAAAATAGATTCTGGTTTCCATTTAAAAAAGCACACCTCTTCGGTGTGCTACAAAAATTGGCAGGCCTGGAGGGACTCGCCCTTCGGCCTCTCCCCTTCCTCCCTCGGCCTCAGGGTCCGGCTCGCTCGCTTCCGCCCTCCGGGCTCATCCTCCCATTGGTCGGCGCTCGCGAGCGTTCGAGTTACCAATGAGGATTGGGAGTTTTTATTCCTTTTCCCAATTATGCTTACAAAAATTGGCAGGCCTGGAGGGACTCGAACCCACAACCAACGGTTTTGGAGACCGCTACTCTAGCCAATTGAGCTACAGGCCTACTTTATCTTACGCTTTTGTTATCTATTTTACTTCCTTATGAATAGTGTGTTGGCGACAGAACCTACAGTACTTCTTCAGTTCCAGCTTCTTGGGATTCTGCTTCTTTCTCTTTTTATTCCTTCTGTATGTATAATTTCGTCTTTTACATTTGCTACAGGCAAGACTAATAGTCACTATCTCAGCTTTAGCCATTTTCTTCCTACCTCAGTGCGAGGGGATTTGGTGAAGCGAGCATTAGAATTTTTTGCTCAAAGCAAAAAATGACTCTGACCCCTTTTTTAATGACATTTTTAAATCTATTTTATTACCTCTGAAATTACTCCTGCGCCAACAGTGTGTCCGCCTTCCCTGATGGCAAACCTCAACTCCTTCTCCATAGCTATGGGAGTTATCAAATCTGCCTCAATGCTCACATTGTCTCCAGGCATCACCATCTCTACTTTCTCAGGAAGTTTCATCACTCCCGTTACATCTGTTGTCCGAAAATAGAACTGCGGACGATACCCCGGGAAAAATGGCGTATGTCTCCCTCCCTCTTCCTTGGTCAATATGTATACCTGCCCTTTGAACTTGGTGTGCGGAGTTATTGTCCCAGGAGCTGCTACCACTTGCCCTCTCTCTATCTGGTCCTTCTCTATCCCTCTCAGAAGTACTCCTATATTGTCCCCTGCTATCCCTTCATCCAGGGTCTTCCTGAACATCTCTATCCCCGTCACCACACTCTTTCTCGTCTCCTGAATCCCTACTATCTCTACATTGTCCCCTACTTTTACTTTCCCTCTCTCTGCTCTCCCTGTGGCTACTGTCCCTCTACCGGTGATGCTGAATACATCCTCTACGCTTAACAAAAATGGCTTGTCTATATCCCTCTTGGGATCCGGTATATACTCATCTATTGCCTTCAAAAGTTCAACTACAGGCTTACATTTGGGACAATCTTCTTTCCCACAACCACAGCTTAACGCCTCTGTAGCACTCCCCCTTATCATTGGTATCTTATCTCCCGGAAATTCATACTTCGTCAGAAGGTCCCTCATTTCCAGCTCTACCAGATCCAGGAGTTCCTTATCATCTACCTGATCAGTCTTGTTAAGAAATACTACTATTGCCGGCACCCCTACCTGACGGGCTAATAGAATGTGCTCCCTGGTCTGTGGCATCGGCCCATCTGCTGCACTCACTACCAAAACTGCCCCGTCCATTTGCGCTGCCCCGGT
>JABUBN010000210.1_pt1 | contig 16364 bp, 17 predicted proteins | sample 7240341 | NCBI WGS metagenome assembly JABUBN01 (sample SAMN07256345, study PRJNA390944) | subsurface metagenome | isolation source: Methane hydrate marine sediment | place: Pacific Ocean: Eastern North Pacific, ODP site | reverse complement strand
CCAATTTTTATTCCAACCATGAATTTATCATGGTAATTTGGAGGTTATTAATTTATTCCAAAACTAAGTTGTTGGGACACTAGGCTGTGCAAAGGGTTCAATGTACATAAAAACACAGGTGAATACGATAAGTGCAGAGATAATCAAAGCCAACGCACCAAACCCACCTAATATGTAAGGTTTATGCACAAATCCTACTTCACGATAACTTCTGGAAATCAGAAATAGATGATATGCAAAATATACAGCAAATACGGAAAAAAATGCTGCAAATGAATATAACGGAATAAAATTAGAACAAATTGGGAAAGTTATTTCGAAGAGTTTATCACTTGAAAGGTATATAAATATAGGGAAAAAATAAATAGTAAGATATTTTGCTTTGAATAGATTTATTTTTTTCTTTAAAGGTTTTATTATACTATATAAGGATATGTTAACAAAAAAATGAGTTGCTACATAAAATAAAATGAATAATATTAAAATAACATAAATTGAAGTTGTAATCTCATATAATTTATACATTAATATTGCCTGTGTTAATATAATCATAATACAAAAAAAATTGCCAATTGATAGACTATTCCAGACTTTTGAATGAGATACAGATTTGACTTCGAATATCAAGATATATGTCAGAAAAGTCTGGAATAGCATTATTAGCATGAAAATTCGTATAAAAAGAGGCACTTCGGTAGTTTCAAATGATAATATATCAGCAGCTGTTACTCTCTTTATGGCTATAAAAAGAGTCATGAATGCAACTACAAATAGGAGAGTTGATAATTCACTCTTTTCCTGTTTTTTAAATTCCCCTTTCATCCTAATCAATTAATTTTGGTTTTAAACATAAAATGTCATCCAATCTCCTTTTTAATGCAATATAATCCTCAAAATTTAATTTTATTATCTCTTTTAAAGAGAAAACGTTTGCGAAAAGACCAAGGCGTAATAGATTCTCTTTTTTATCCGACGACTTACCCAACTCATGTAATATGTCTAAGACACGGTCAGATTCTAAAAATAAATTACCTAATTTATTTTTAACACCTTTTGGATAATTACTTAGTGAATCTCCACCATTAATGAATTTATAAGCATTTTTTCCTGCTATATCACCACAAATTATTGCTGGAAGGATACCCTCAACAAAAGGCTTAAAATTCTGATTCGCAGCATCTCCCACCAGTAAAACATTCCCATATACCCATTTATCAGTGAGATAACGAATTGGCGCCCAACCACTTTTTTCTAATACTTTATTTCCATTCCTAAGTTGTTTCTTTACTTCTGGAATTTCTAAAAACTCCGCATAACATTTCTCTAATTTTTTAGTCGGGAATAGGGATGCAACGCCGACATTAGCCCTGGTTTTAGACAACGGGAAGATATAGGCATACGCCCCTGGTGCAAAATCCCCTATATACAATTGCTCATACGTTGGTTTATACAAATTCAAGTTATTCATTTCAAAACTCAGTACTTTACCATATTTATCCTTGAGGTTGGTAAAACCCAGTTTGTTCAGGACTTTTGAGTGCACTCCATCCGCAGCAATAACTACTTTTGGTTTGATCTCTCTCACTCCCACTCCTGTTCTCACAATCGCTTTCGTGATATAATACTTTTCGCTGAATTCCAAATTTATCAATTCTGTTTCAAGGTGAAGCTTGGCGCCGGCTCCAAGTGCATTGTTTGCAAGCCATTTATCAAATTTTTCTCGATTTATAGCATAACCTGACCAAAACCCTCCACTTCGTTCGATTGCGATACCTTCAGCCCAAAATGACATTCCGTCAATTTCCCAAATCAATTGCTCTTCGGGTATGCTGAAAGGCAAATAAGGGATGAGGTATTCTCCAATAGCTTCCGCACATTGCACCGGAATACCGATTTCTTTCTTTTTATCTATGAATATCGTGTTGGCACCTGCCTCAGCTGCCGCTCTTGCTGCGCTACTCCCGGCAGGTCCTGCCCCCACCACCAAAACATCACATTCAATTACCACTACTATATCACCATCCTACCTTGTTCGATAAATCATAAGCCTTGTATATTTCTAAATATTTCCGGTAAAACAATAATGATTTAATCGTTGAAAAGAAGCTAAAGCCTTTCCTAAAAGGTTTCATATGCCATGCCAATTCCCGGTTGTCCATATCCTTTAACCGGTTAAAAGCCTGCAGGAATAGAGGAGATGAAAAGTCTGATCTCTTCCACTTTTCATCGTATTCTAAAGGATTGTCAATGTTTATTGCTTCTGCCGCCATCTTTCCTGATACCATACCGGGTCTAATCCCTCCTTTCGTTATCGGATTGCTATGACAAGCAGCATCTCCAACCAGTAAAATGTTTCCATGCACGTTATTTCCTATACCGCCAAAGCCAACTATTCTTGTTTGTTTTACTAAAATTTTCCTCTCAATCTTTTCTCTGTCCCTGTGCTTAAGAAAGGGAAAACCAACTTTTGTAGTTTCACCATGCGGAAATACCCACTTATAATCGCCTTCCCACTTTTCGTCATATTCGAAAATCATGGTATCATGCTCAGGTTCTTCATCCACTACATATTGGATGAGCGGTTTAACTCTGCCTTTGATTCCAAGCTTTTTACGGATTGAAGAATTAGCACCATCAGCGGCGATAAGATACTTCGTTTTCAGGAATTCTCCATCGCACAGTTTCACTTTGATTTCTCTTTCCTTTTCTGCAAAGTCCACTAAAGAATTCTGGATATGTTTTCCACCTAACTTAACGTATTGATTGACAATACCATTCAAGAAACGAGGTCTATCAATAATATATCCATTCATCGTGGTCTCTATCTCTATGTCTCTGGGCCAATATTCACGTACCTTTTTAATCTTTTCAACGATATAAGAAGGTTTAATCGGTGAAATATCTCTGAATAAGTCCTCACTTACTCCTTCTCCACACATCTCATGATAATGCAAATACTTTCGATTATCCAATCGCTCTAGGAGGCAGATTTTACGTTTGTTATCCGCATCTAAAAATTTAGAAAAAAAAGCCGCACTACTACCCGCAGGTCCCGCACCCACCACCAAAACATCGCATTCGATTATCATATCCCTACTCTGTTCGCATAAAAATGAGCGTTATTTATATATAATATACCTGTCAACTTTTCAAAAAGTTGTGGTGCAATTCTCAATGGAAAAAATGGAAAGGATAAAAACATATATAGAAAGGATGGACGAGCGATTAGAAGGTGGAATTCCAAAAGGTACAATTTCGTTAATTTGTGGAGTGGTGGGCTGTATGAAAAGTTCGTTGGCGTATAGCATTTTATATAAAAACGCAGTGGAGGGTAATTTGAAGGGACTGTATATAACGTTGGAACAGGAGGTAAAGGGCTTTAAGAAACAGATGGAAACGCTGGGAATGGTAGGAGAAAGCGAAAAATTGGCTATTGTTGACCATAAGACGATAGATAAGGGGGTAAGGGTGGATACGAGATTTGAGCTGAATTTGATAAAAAAAGTCAGGTATTATGTGGATGACCTCTTAAAGAGAGAGGACTATGATTTAATAGTAATAGACCCTCTTAATGCTTTATACTCCTTAACAACCGTTAAAAATCCTCGTAGAGAGGTGCACCATTTTTGAATGGCTAAGAGAAACGGGAATAACGATTTTTTTGATTTCTGAGATGTATCAAGGCGATAACAGGTTTGGTAAATACGGAGTTGAGGAGTTTCTTGCCGATGCGATAATACATCTGGACCTCAGGAGGGAAAGGGATATATTAGAGCGTTATCTTGGGATTGTAAAGATGCGGTACACAAATCATAATCTGCAATATTTCCCACTATTTTATAATAAAGATAAATTCATCATATATACAAAAGAAGAAATAGAATTATAAATTATGATGGAAAAGGATACAATGAATAAGGCGGGGATGCGGGTATTGATAGCAGATAGTTCTCCGTTTATAGTTATTATGCTCACTACGGTATTGGAAAAGCTTGGTTTTGAGGTCGTTGGCACGGCTAAAGAAGGTAAAGAAGCAATAGATAAATATATGAAACTGAAGCCGGATGTTATGCTTGTAGATGCGGAATTAAAGGATCTCGAAGGTATCGAGGCAACTCGCATTATAGAAACTGAGAATTCCTCTTCCATCGTTATCCTGATGGTTGCAGAATCTTCAGACACGCCTGATTTAATAGTGAAAGCAGTGAAAGCAGGAATAAAGGGCTATTTGAGGAAGCCATTCTCAGCGGAAGAAAATGAAGCACGTATAGGGGGTGTATTGAAGAAGAGCTAGAAAATGGAAGAAAAAGAGATAAAGATATTGCTTGTAGAAGATTTGGAGGAGCACGTGCTTATTATAAGGACGGTTTTAGAGAGAAGTAGGCTGAGAAACCGTGTTTTTGTAGCAAGCGATGGTGAAGCGGCACTTGATTTCCTCTATAACAGGGGCGATTACGCGGACGAAAAGAAGTATCCGAAGCCGGACATAATCTTGCTTGACCTGCGTCTGCCAAAGCTTGATGGTATAGAGGTGCTGGAGCAAATAAAACAGGAAGAGGAACTCAAGGATATTCCCGTCGTAGTTCTTACCTCTTCAGCGCGCGATGACGATATAATCAAGACATACGAGGAGGGCGTTAAAAGTTACATTCTGAAATCCGCGTTTATCGTTCAAAAGAGAGGAAAGATGGAAGGGCTTTTAGATGCTATAATTTCGCTTGTTTGATCAAACGAGGAGTTTAACGATAAATTTAGTCCCCTTGCCCACCTCACTCTCCACCACTATTTCGCCGCCATGCGCTTCCACATATTTCTCGCACAGGGAAAGCCCCAAACCAATGCCCGTGGCTTTTGTGGTAAAAAGGGGGTCGAAGACCTTTTTCAGGTTCTCCTTCAGTATCCCTTCGCCAGTATCGGCTATGCTTATTTGTATAATTCCTTCCTCTTTTTTCTCTTCTGTTTTTAGCTCCAGCGAGCCACCTTCAGGCATTGCTGATATTGCATTTGCGATAATGTTCGAGCACGTATGCTGGATTTGATTGCAGTCCGCGTGAACTGCCGGAAGGGCTTCCTTTAACACCGTTTTTACCTCTATGTTCTCAGGAATCTCAATGGCGGATAAGGCTTCTACTACAACTTGATTGACGGCACATTTCTTCAGTGTTGGCGTCTCCGCCCGGGAAAAGTTCAGCAAATCCGTGATTAGCCGATTAGCACGCTTTACTTCCCTTTCCAAAGTGGCAAAGCGCCGTTTGACCTCCTCATCCACAACCTCCTTGAGTTTCATGCTGATGAAATAAGCGGCATTCTTTATCTCTTCTAAAGGTTGTCTGAGCTCGTGTGCAACTCCGGAGGAGAATTCGCCTATTGCAACAAATCGTTCTGCATAGAGAAGTCTTTCCTCCACCTCTTTTCGCTCCTCGTTAATAATACCGATAACATACGCCACTACGGCACAGTCGAATTTTCCAGTGAAATTGATATATCCTCAAATTTCACCGCAGAGCACACGGAGAACGCAGAACCATCAGGAAAGTCAGCAACGATTGAAACAGTCCTAAAACTCTGCGTTCTCTGCGCTCTCCGCGGTGGATAAATCACTATATTTTTAGACTGTGCCCGCCACTACTATAAAAATAGCGCATCTTCCACCCGCCATGACAAAACCGCCTGCTACGCCGGTAAGCGGGCTCTCGAAGATTGGAACGGAGAAGTACGTCATCATAATATGGACCACACCGAGAAGTAGCGCAACGTAAACCGCCTTCCTCTGATACCATATACCTGCTAAAAGAATGGGAATATAGAAAAAATGCGTATAGAGAACCGTTATACCCAGGAAGAAGTTAATATAAATAGCTAAATTGACACATACGATTATCGTAAAAGTCAATATAAGCTGCTTATTATTTTGCGTTGCATATCCACCGTGAAGGTTACTATCTTCAGACATATAATTAAATTAACTGGAAGACAGCATATAAAAATCTTACTTATATATCAAAATTTTTTGATAACAGTGAACATTTTTTTAACTACTAAATCCAGAATATATTTTTAAGACACTGATTTTCGCTGCCGATGCCTCACACTCCGCAGTAACCGGGATACTGCAAGCACTACGGTAATGGTAAATATCGTTCCAAAACCCGGCATTATCTTCGTCTCTGTCTGCGTTGAAGTCGGTGTTGACATTGCCATCTGCAGCGTAGCATTTGCGCTTTCGTTTGTGCCATGAGCCTGGTCCGCGGTAGGTGTGCTGCTACTGACATTGACTGAAGGCGCCGCAGCCGGAACAATATTTACCGTTGTTGTATCCATGTGTCCGTCGCCATCATCTGCGGTTACCTCATATTTCCCTATTTTCGCGGTTGCGGTAGCAAGCGATACACTGAACTTATTATAGAATATCGTATCGTCTCCTTTGACTTCTACGAATTTGGGTTTCAATTTTACCGCATTATCTTCCAGTCCTTCAACAGTGACTATGACGTACGCGCCCACTTTTCTATTTGTAGTGCCTGTTACCTCGATATTTTTACCGAGATGCACATCTTCTATTTTGTTAAGGGTTACAAATCCGTTTTCTACTTTTATCGTTGCTATGCATAAGAGGTCGTCACTGCCCGCCACATTAATCGTTTTATCTTTTAATATCGCTAAAATCTGGTCCGGCGTCTTAGCCGCGAGTGAAGTGGTATAATCATTGCTTATGACCTCTAACAGGTTGTCGTTGCCGCTCGTTCCCCATTTCTTATCTCTTCCATAATTAAGCACCGCTATTAAATACGTCCCGGTATCAGCGTCCAAGCTCACTTTTATTTTATCTTTTTTAAATTTCTCACTGGTTACGCCACTGGTGTAGTGTGTGAGACCCGGAGCACTTAAGTTACCATCTGTCTCAGTAGAGATGTCGTTAGAGTCAAGTCCTTTTCCACCACCACCCTTTGGTGCAATCGTCAGGATGTCCACGTAGTCCCTGCCCGGGACGGTTCCTTCGATTGTGAAGCCGTCACCCCGTGCAACAAACTCTGTGCTCGTCTTTGCACTCAGCCCACCTCGCAAGAGCATTATAGTCACAGAATCGTCAGGAAGGTCTGTTTCTGTGTCTGATTGTGGCAAGACCCACATCTCAATCTTATATAAACCTGGTGATTTTTCCTCGGTTCTTTTCCATGTATAACTAAACTTTTCTCCTTCTATTGGCACACCTGCCACGAGTACTTCATTGCCAACTTTTATCGTTACCTCAGTGCCCCCATTTGTAGAACCACTGATCGTAATGTCCTCGCCGATATAGTATATTGATTTATCAGTTTTCACTTCCGCTTCAAATCCCACAATTTGCACGGTTACACTATCTGTTGTATTATGTTCGAGTTCGGTTGCAGTAATCTCATAGGAGCCAGTATCATTAAAATACACCGCAGCTTTGAAATCACCATTTTTGTCTGACTTTCCGGATGCACTGTGACCACCCACCTCTACGTCACCTCTGTCATCTCTGAACACCACGCATAGAGCATTCCCGGACGTCACGTTAAGCGTAACATTTGTATTTGGTGTAGTAGAAGCAGAGATTACTACTTTGTCATTAATGTTTTGTTCTCCTGGAGTCGCTCCTATAGTAATATATGTAATACCTTCTTCCTTTACCACCCTTACTATTGTAAACGATATGGAAGAACCTTCTTTGTCAAGTCCATTATTTGTGTCAGGGTCGGTTTCTATGCTTAGCGTGTATTCACCAAGCTCATCAAGATTGGAAGTGTTTATCGTTAGATAATTCGTACCATTGTCACTGACATCAATATCCATAAGAGATTTACCATTAACTCTACGCCGCTGTAAACCATTAGGGTCTATGAGTTTATAGGTGATATTGTTTGGCGAAGAACCTTTAATAGCATCTAAATTTGTATTCGCTTTAAAGGTTATATTGATGCCCTGTGTAACCGTTTTTGGATCGTCTGAGAAGTCTGTTTCACCACTTACTTTAGTAAAAACATCTAATATTGGCAAAGCGAAAGATATATTGGTCTTTACCTCAAACATCGTATTTGTGACTTTATACAACCCCTTTGGTGGGTTCTCCTCCTTTGAATTAAATGTTTTGTTAAACTTAAAGAATATGCTGCTGTCCTCCGCGTTTATTAAATAGCCTTCAGGTATTAAAGCCCCGGTAGCATTAACAAAACTCAGATTTGTCTCGCCGATGATGGCGATGGTACCATTTGTAATATTACCAACAGACCGCCCCACATCAGGACTACCACCAGCATTTACAGGCGCAACTAATACAAAAGTTGAAATTAGTGCTGCTGTTAGCACGACTACACACCACGATGCCATTTTATTTTTATCCTTATTCATTCATCTCATCCTCTTCGCTATTCCATACCGAATTATGTTTGTTGATATTTAACTTTAAATGTTCTATTAAAAAACTTTGCAATGCTTTAAAAATTGTTTCAAATAGCTGTAAAAAAATGAAATGAACTCAACCTTTAAATATGCACGTATAACTTTAAATTTCTTAAACAGGAAATGAAAACGAGAATGGTTGTTTCGAGAGTGGTAATGGCAACGATATTTCTACTTACCTTAGCTATACCCGCTAATGCTGATACCAGCGTAGATGAAATCCGTATTTCCAGTATAGACGATTCGTATATCGGTAAAGTGGTGACGGTTTCCGGTATTATCGTAGCCATTTCCAGTAATATCGAGCCCTCAACCACACCAAATGCGGGCATACAGACATACGAGCCTGGAGACACGAGTATTCTAACCATATATGATGGAACAGATAGGATATTCGTCAGCAGCGAGCCAAAGCTTTTAGAAAAATTCGCGGTGGGTGAAAAGATTGCGGTAACCGGAATATATGCCGGCAAGGGCGGAATAACAGAGGGCAAGGGCATAATCTATGCGGATGAAGTGAGCTCGGATATAGAAAGTGGATACAAAGACGTAACTATTGTAGAGCTCATAGGGACCCCAAAGTATTATTACGATGATTCTGTGCGTATAAAAGGGGATGTAACTGGAATAGAACTCACGTCTGGAGAAACTGAATTAGAGATTGACGACCATACCGGGACGATGGACGTGGAATATGGTGCTGAAATTGACGATATAAAAATGGGTGATGAAGTTGTCGTGGAGGGCAAATTTTACTGGAACAAGATATATGCATTTGCAGTGAAGGCATCGAAGCAAGCGCCTGAAGTAGAGTCGCATCCAACACCAACTCCCGGTCCGAGTCCGACTCCCGGTTCTCCGGTTAACGAAACGCCAGCACCTTCACCTACGCCAATTGAAGCCGGGGGTGGATTCCACCTGCCTTTATACCTCATCGTGATTATCATAGCTGTTGTGGCGGTGGCGGGCGTATTCATTGCCTTTAAAGTAAGAAACTGGCTTATGATCAGGCGTTATGGCTAATAGACAGCGGATATAAGATTTAAATGTAAATACTGTGGCGAGGATCAAAGTAAATAAGTTTTTGAAAATGAAAGCGGAAAAGGGAGAAGGAAAAGAGGAAGGAAAAGAGGAAGGAATAACAGCAAAGGGTAATTTGAAAAAGGCAATGAATGAGGTGCGGAGAATAGAAAAAGCCGAGAAGGTGCAGGAGAAAATAGTAGAGAAGAAAGCGGCAATAACCGAAAAGGCGAAACAAAAAGGTGATTCCGAAAGTGCAGAAAAGGCGAAATCTGATGAAGACGAGGCGAGGGCTGTTTTGGATAAGATACGTGCCGATAAAGAACGTGCCGGGGCAGAGTTGAAGAACGCAATAGCCGGACAGAAACAGAAACCCGATGAAATAAATCAGCGTGAGGTGGCGTTGGCTGACACTGACAGGGAGACTGAGGCATCTGAGATACCGGAGCAAGAATCAGAAGAAAAAGAAGAAGAAGTGGACGTCACGGAAACGTATCCGGTCAATGAGCCTTATGCACATATCAGAATTATAGATTCTGCGCTTCCTCTTTACGAAGTTCGGGAGCCTGAATTATCGGGCGGTGAGGAAGAGTTATTAAAAGAGATAAAAACACGCCTTTACGAGACGATAGCCGTGAGTTTCGCCGGCGTTACTAATCCGGACGAGTTCCTGCGGGAAAAGGTGGAAGCGATGGTTGAGAGTTTATCCATGGAAATAAGTGCTGAGAGAATGGATAAGATAATGTATCACGTAAGGAGGGATTTCATTGGATATGGTAAGTTAGACCCGATTATGAGGGATAAAATGGCAGAGGACATTTCCGCTGATGGTCCCGGAATCCCTATATATGTGTATCATCGAAAATACGGCTCGATAGAAACGAACATAGTATTTGATAAGGCGGAATTGGATTCATTGATTTATAAAATGGCGCAGCGAGCAGGCAAACACATCTCGATGGCAAAACCACTCTTAGATGCTTCTCTTCCCAACAAGGATAGGTTACAATTAAGCATAGGAAGCGAGATTACAACAAGAGGCTCCACGTTTACCATAAGGAAGTTTAAAGACATACCCATTACGCCGATAGAGCTTGTAAATTACGGGACGTTCTCCGTGGAAATGTTTGCCTATCTCTGGATGGCAGTAGAGAATGGCTTTAACATTCTTATATCCGGTGGCACAGCGACAGGAAAAACGACGGTTTTAAACGCGGTTTCTATGTTCATACCGCCGGAAAGTAAAATCGTATCCATCGAAGACACGAGAGAAATAAATCTATCACATCAGAATTGGATTCCCGCAGTCACCAGGGAGGCAGAAGAGGGTGGGCATTCAATAGAAATGTTTGATTTGCTGCGCGCTGCGCTCCGGCAACGCCCCGAATACATCCTGGTTGGTGAAGTGAGAGGAAAAGAAGCGTATACACTGTTCCAGGCGATGGCTACCGGACACATCACTCTGTCAACGGTTCATGCGGATTCCGCGGATGCGGTAGTAAAACGGCTGACAAAAGCGCCGATTGACATCCCCTTGATGCTGCTTGACAGCTTAAACATAATACCCATCCAGAGGTCGGTGAAAGTGGGAAATAAAAGAGTGAGGAGATGCGCACAAATAATAGAAATAACGGGCATTGATTTTGATAACGATACGCTAAGAACGAACGAACTTTTCAGTTGGCGACCGGATGATTTTGCGTTCACTGGAGAATCGAACGTTTTCGTAGAGATAATGGATAAGCTGAACATGGGCAAGAAGGAGCTATCAGAGGAGTTTGCACGGAGGGTAAGGATTCTGGAGTTGATGAGAAAGAAGGGCATGAATGACTTCCAATCGCTGAGTAAGATAATATTTGAGTATAATATAAACCCGGAAGAGGTAGAGAAGAGGATTGAGGATGAACACGAATATAAACGAAATAGCATTTGACATATTCGGTGACTATTTCGGAAGGAGAAGAGAAAAATTCGGGTCAGTACGCGAGAATCTAATGAAAGCGAGGATATACGTTCCCATGGAGAGATGGCTATCCACTGCTGCTTTTTATTCCATTATAGGCGTGATTGTTGCACTCTTTATGTACTTACTCATGAAGGTTATGCTGTCGGTAATACAAAAATCCGGCTTCTTGTCTTCTTTTGGGTTAATGGACGTCATTCTCGTTCTCGCGGGTATTTCAATCGCCTTTTTTTCCGTTTTCTTCAGTTTTTATTTCTTACCGCAAATAAAGGCATGGGAAAGGAGAGGTAAAATAGAAGAGCTTCTTCCTTATGCCATCGGTTATATATCCTCGATGGCGTCCATTGGCGTGATTCCTTATGAGATATTCAAGAAGCTATCGGGGATGGGGGAAAACTACGGCGAGGTAAGCAATGAAGCGAAGCCGATAGTGCGTGACGTGGAATTGCTGGGATTTGATTTCATAACGGCACTGAGGAACCTGGCAACGGTAACGGCATCGCCACAAATGCGGTCTTTCATGCAAGGAGCAGTAACGACAACGCTTTCCGGTGGTGAAATGGGCTCGTACTTCATAAATGCAGCAAAGATGTATATGGAAGAAAGGAGAAGGAAATACGGTGATTTTATCACAATGCTGGGCTTGTTTGCCGAGCTTTATGTCGTAGGTCTGGTTGCAGGACCGCTACTGATTGTGGTGGTGATGTCGATAATGTGCTTCTTAGGCTCTGCTTCTTTAGCAACGCTTGCTGCGATTGTGTATATAATCATTCCGCTTGGCTCTACGGGGTTTATCTTTTTGATTGGTATGCAGTCGTAAAGGTGCAAGGGAGAACGAAAAATGGAGGATGAAGTTCGGGCGGCATTGGAAAAAAGAAAGAGAGTGAAAAGCCTGATGAAAATCGTCAGGGACCCTACGGAATTCATCCGGGGTAACCCTGCAAGATTGAGCTACATATCGTGCGTTATTGGTGGATGTCTCATGCTTATTTCATATATCTTCGAGTTGGAGTTTGTTGCACCGTATGACGCATACATCCTGGCGGGTATCGCAGCGTTTATTCCACCGGCATATTATAGTTACAGTGAGCAAAAGAGGATAAGGAAGGCGGAGGATGCGTTTCCGGACTTGCTTCGTGACCTTGCACAAGCAAAGAGAGCGGGGCTATCGCTGGTAGATGCCTTTACGCTTACCGCGGAAGGAGAATACGGGATGCTTACGGACGGTGTAAGAACGATTGCCACGCAGTTGACGTGGGGTGTTCCTTTCGAGGATGCACTGCGGATATTTACAAAGCGTTATCCCACGAGAATAATAAAACGTTCCATAGAAATGATCATAGAGGGATACAAGACAGGGGGAGAGGTGGGGCAGGTACTTAAAATAGCTGCGGATGACGTTATGGAGTTAAAATCGTTAGAGAAAAGAAGGTTCGTGGATATGAGCCCTTATGTAATGGTTTGCTACGTCACCTTCTTTGTTTTCTTAGGCGTCTTACTGGTACTGAATCACTCGTTCATTCCTACGATGGTGGAAGCGAGTGAAAAAGTAGCGGAAGCAGGGGCAGGTGGAAGAGGTGGCGTAATGATCAAAGCAGTGAATGTGGAAATGCTGCAGATGATTTTCTTCCATTGTGGCATTATCCAGGGAATTTGCTCTGGATTAGTAGCAGGGAAGTTAGGAGAAGGTAAAGTTATCTCAGGCTTAAAGCATGCGGTGGTGTTAGCATCAGCGGCATTTGGACTGTTCGCGATTTTGAAATTTATGCCGCTTTAGGTTGCGTCAGGGAAGTTTTATAGTCTCGACGTGGGTTACGATAATACTCAAGCTTCCTTAGCTTGCTATTTATTCTGGTGCGATTATCTCCAAAAAATCAACTCGCTTGAAATCGGGATCAGTGGTTGCTATTTTATTAATTCCGTAATGTTTGCACGTCGCTGCAATCAAAGCATCATTTGGGAGTAAGCCATATCTTTTCGATATTTTAACAGATGACATAAAAATTTCATGTTTTATCTCTAAAACTTTTAAACACCCATCTTGCACTAAAAAATCGACGTATTCTTCAAAGAACATAATAACATCGTTATAATATGACGAATTTTTGATATATTTTTCTTTGGCTGTATATTTACTTATCTTTCCAAATTTTTCAAACGTCTTTAAGATGATTGATTTATAAAAAGTCTCTTCAAAAACGTTAATAGTGGAGAACAACCTACCTTTGTTGATAATATTTCCAATCGAATAGTTGCCTAACATGTGTTCAATAAAAACAGAGGTATCTAAAAAAATATCAACCATACCTCTCTTCCTCTATTTTATTGAGAAGCTTTCTCAACTCTTCTTTTTTAAAATTTAGTTTCACTATTCCAAAATATTTATCGGAAAGCTTTTTTATTTTATCTTCTTTTATCTCCATCTCTATTTTTTCCCCCTGCCTCAAATTTACCTTCTCCAGCGGTTTAAACACTCCATCTTCATAAACCACCTCGATTGTTTTTTGCATCCTGCATCGCCTCTCTATTTCATCCTTGATTTTAAAATATTATTCTTGTATATAAAAAGTGTTTTGCATTTTTCTATTTGCACACTCCATTTTGCAATTACGTTACTTATATCTTCACCTCAATCACTGTCTTTTCCAGATACAGCTCAACACCATCCCCGTGTCCATAAAACTTCACGGACACAGTTTTTGCAGTTGCGTTAACACTGACGTTATAGTCAGGAGCGCCTAATCCTGATTCTTCAAGCTCATTATTGAACCACTTACCCCAGATGGAGGGATACGCAGTGGTAAGGTTGAGGGTTAAATTATCGAATTTATTGCTGAAGCTATCGTAGTCCTTGTAGATATTTTCCACCGAAATTGTAGTTGCACCGGAGTAAGAACATTCGGCGCCGGTCAAATCAACCATAGAAATCTCTATCGTAGGGACGCCACTTTCGTTGGTGATATTAATAGGCGGTGGATGAAGCATGAATCCACCTTCCGGCTGCCATTTAATCAACGCACCGTGCTCATAGACAATCTCCTGGTTGGGATAATAGAAGTAATTGCTGTTGAATTTGATGATACCCGATGCCTCTTCCACAGTTGGACTACCACCTTCCTGGTCAGCGGAGGAGTAATATATGCGGACGGAATACAATTCAGGAGTCATAGTGGCTTCATAAGTGCTCAATTCCGCACGATATTGAATATAGCGATGACCATCAAAAGCAGAGGATAAATCGGAGATGACCTGTCCATTTGCTACTGCGGGGCAGTTTTCCCACAGCGTGGCGTTCACATCATCCATAATAGGTGACCTGCTTGTTCTTACTTTCATTACAATAGACGTATCATCTGAAACAGCAGCACCACCAGCACCACCAGCCACATATTTAGATGTATTAGAAGGAGGAGTATAGAGGGATGTATTATTATAAAACACTTTAATTCTTCCACCGGCACCGCCACCAGCACCACCACCGTCTTTTCCACTTGCCGTACCGTTACCACCAGCCCCTCCGGGACCACCTTTAGCAGATAGCGTGCCGGAGATTGAGACGTCACGTCCACGAATGAGGACGGTTCCGCCACTGCCACCACCGCCACCACCACCTGCTTTACCGGAAGATTCCGCACCATTCCGACCATTTGACCCGTTAGCGGAAATAGTTCCGGCAATGGTTATTTTCTCGGCGTGCAGTAAGATTGCTCCACCTCCGTTTCCTCCGTCACCGCCATTTGCACCTACGAAAGGCGTTCCCGACCCTCCTTCTCCGTATCCACCGCCGCCACCACCAGAGCCAAATTCTATGGATGACGAAGAGTCATTGCCATAAGAAGCTCCACCTGTTCCATTACTACCTACTTCTGAAGACTCCCCTATACCGCCAGCACCACCATTGGAACCGTAGCCTGCACCACCGCCACCGCTACCATAATCCCCGGGGTTTCCGTAGCCCATGCCGCTACCTATTGCACCACCGTCACCGCCTAAATATCCTCTACCATCGGCGAATATTTTGGAATCGGAATCTACAGTGATTTGACTGGCGTAGATTCTCAAGAATTCGCCGGGAGCGACGTAGAAAGTGCCGCCATTTATGATTTCAACACGGTCGTAGTAATACTCACCGCCACGGATTGCCGCAGTTCCATCAAGGATTAAATCTCCGTGAGTAGAAAGTTTTGAAAGTTCAATCCTGTCGAGAGTGACGTCCACCTTAACTCGCTTTGCAGTCGTATTACTAAAATCAGCTGTTGTGCTCTCTGCCCATGAGAAGTTTGCTATAGTCGGTGACGTTGCTCCTACCGTAACAGTGGGCGTGATTTTGAATAGTTCATTATCGGGAAGGAAGTCAAGGTTAGAGCCGGGGGGCGACATGCCGAGGATAGGGACTTTATCAGGCACCATTTTTACAGGTGCAGCGCCTCCGGCAAGTTCGCTCTCGCCCTGTTTTAACACGATTCCGTCAATGAGCGATTTCAGCTCTGAGAAGTCGTCTGTGACGTCGGCGGCATGCAGGGATTCGTAAGCCTTCGTCCAGTCAGGGATATGATAGGCGAAATAACTGGTTGATGCAACAACAAGGATACCCATAATCAGAACGAAGCCAATCACCGTGGATTGTGCATCTTCGGATAGGAGTAAGTTTTTATTTTTCTTCTTCATGGTCCGGTCTTAGATTTTAAATAGAAGACGGCATTTACAAATTATTTTTACTTATATCTCCACCTCAATCACTGTCTTTTCAAAATACAACTCAACGCCATCCCCGTTACCATAAAACTTGACTTCCACCTTCCCATCGGTAACACTGACATTATAATAAGTAGAAGCGTCTAATCCTGATTCTTCAAGCTCCTTATATGGCACAGTCGAGTTTTCTAGTGATAGAATAGGATACCCTCTTTCGGAAGCTTTTTAGCATCCGAAAGAGAATATATCCCTGGTAATCCAA
>JABUBN010000209.1_pt1 | contig 16388 bp, 18 predicted proteins | sample 7240341 | NCBI WGS metagenome assembly JABUBN01 (sample SAMN07256345, study PRJNA390944) | subsurface metagenome | isolation source: Methane hydrate marine sediment | place: Pacific Ocean: Eastern North Pacific, ODP site | reverse complement strand
ATGAATCCTGTTACCTGCCTGTTTTCAGGAAATATGAACTAAGCGTTATTTTCCTGATTGCCCCTAATACCAAGGAAGAAAGAATAAGGATTATCGATCGTTTAAGCAATGATTTTATCTACATGGTATCCAGCGCATCCGTTACCGGGGAGAATGTCCTGATGAAAGCAAATACCAGAGACTATTTTCGGCGGGTAGAAAAAATGCATTTAAAGAATCCGAGACTTATAGGTTTTGGAATATCTGACCGGGAAAGTTTTCAAAGAGCTTGTCAGTATGCTAATGGTGCAATCATTGGAAGTGCATTTATCAGGGCTTTATCGGAAGAAAAATCCATTGAAAAGGCTATTACCGGTTTTTTGAAACGAATTCGATCATAATAAAACCCAATCTTATTGTACGGTTATAATTGATCCTAAGGTTAAGAAATTCAAAAAACAGTTTAAGGAAAAATTGAAATAATGAATAAGACAGTCTTTGGAAAAACAGGCAAAAACGTGACATGGCTTGGAATGGGAGGGATGCGGTTTGAAAAGGATATTCCTGAAAAAGAATGCATTGCCTCCATTCGTTATGCCAATGAATTGGGTATTAATTACTTTGATACAGCGCCGGTATACAATGAAGACAGGAGTGAAGACATCTATGGTAAAGCCTTCGGCGAAATGCCCAGGGATCAATTCCTGGTTGCTACAAAAGGAGAGAATGAGAAATCAGCAAAGGAAATAGAAAAGAGTATAGAACGGTCGTTAAAGAGGCTTAAGGTTGACCAGATCGATTTCTATTTTCTTTGGTGTATAATTCATCCTGATCAGTTTGAAAAGGCGCAAATGAAAGGAAGATCGCTGGAGGCGATAATGAGAGCCAAAGAAAAGGGACTAATCAGTCATATTGGCGTTTCAACCCATATGTATTCTGATGATATTAAAAAAATGGTGGATTCAGGATTATTCGAATTCATTATGATCCCTTATAATGCCACGAATTTCAGGGCAAGAGAAGAAGGACTGCGGTATGCAAAAAAGCATAATCTTGGCACAGTTGTAATGAACCCTCTTTATGGAGGGGTAATTCCTTCTTTTAAAGATCTTATCACGATTTATTCCGACAGCAATAATTCCCCTGTTGAAGATGCATTGAGGTTTTGCCTCGAATCGCCCTATATTGATATTACTCTATCAGGAATGAACAGCAGGGAAATGGTAAGGGAAAACATTGAAATAACCGGCCGTGCAAGAAAAAAAACGGTAAACGAACAGAACGAGACCGTGGATAGAATTAAATCAACTCATCCTTCAATGTGTACATCATGCAATTATTGCCTCAGCCATTGTCCTGAAGAAATCAATATCAGCTCTTTTATGGAAATTTATAATACTTATATGCTGACCGGGGACAAAAACAGTACACGGGAACGTTATAATTGGTATACAAAGTTCGGACCCTTGTATAAAAGCCTTAAGAAAGCTGCTGATTGTACGCAGTGTAACGCGTGCGAGGAGGAGTGTACACAATACCTGAATATTATTGAACGCCTGGAGTGGATAAGGGATAACCTTGAGTAAGGGAGTTGTCCAAAAATAAATGCCTAATAAAAGAAATGCCTAAAATGCCTAAAGTGCCTAAAGTGATTAAAGTGCCTAAAGTTTGAAATGCCTAAAATGTAAAATTGAAAATAACTAAAATTCAGAATATACTTTACCATGTGAAACAGCAACTTCGTTGCTCCTGTTGCGCAGGGTTTCACTGGGTGAACCCTGTGAAACAGATCGAAGATTTGTTGCAAAACAATATTTTACAAGGTATATTTGTGAAGCTGTATTCTAATCTTTAATTAAACTAAGGTTTTCTTTCTATGGCAAAAAAAACAATTACAAGGAGAACATTACTGAAGAATTCTGCAATTGCCGCGGCAGGAGGTGTAGTGTATTTAAATTTTCCGGTTAAGCTTTTTGGAGGTAATACTGAAAACAAGACAAAGGTTATACTAATCCGGGATGAGGGAGTTATTAATGATTCCCGGGCCATCGACAAGACGGTGATCCGGAATATGCTTGACGAAGCCGTGAAGGAACTCACAGGGTATGATGAAATACAAGCAGCCTGGAAAAGCCTTATTAAGCCTAAAGACATTGTTGGTATCAAATCAAATGTTTGGGGCCGTCTTCGTACTCCTTTGGAGCTGGAAGATGCCATCAAAAACAGGGTAATGGAAGTTGGTGTACCTGGGGATAAAATAAGTGTAAGGGATCGTGGTCTCCTGGATGATCCGGTTTTCACCAAGGGTACAGCGCTGATCAATGTCCGTCCCATGCGTACACATGACTGGTCGGGTGTAGGATCATTAATAAAAAAAAAATTACATTATGTTTACCAGGAAGCCATCGTCATACCATAGGGATACCTGTGCCGATCTTGCTACCTTATGGGCTCTTCCGATGGTTAAGGGCAAAACCCGGTTGAATATACTGGTTATGTTGACCCCATTGTTTCATGGAATAGGCCCTCATCACTATAATAAAAAATTTACCTGGGCATATAAGGGTTTGTTAGTGGGTTTTGATCCTGTGGCAATTGATTCGGTTGGAGTTCGAATATTACAAGCTAAGAGGAAAGAATATTTTGGCGAGGAAAGGCCGATAAAACCACCGGTTAAGCATATCTTTCTTGCCGATACACGCCATCATCTTGGCACAGCAGATCCTGAAAAAATTGACCTGGTAAAGTTAGGCTGGAAAGAAGATATTCTAATCTAGCCAGGAAGTTCATAGTATTTGATGCTGGTAATGTAAGTTTGGCTTGCCATGATATTGAAAATCAGTTACATGTTTCAAGTTGCACCCTTGCCACGTTTCAGGTTTTTTTAAACTACAAATCTTATGTTCAGAACAAATTTCTTAAAGATATTATCATTTTATATATTGGTGCCGATCCCAATAATCCTTTTAACATACTGTAAACAAATAGGTTACAAGGATGACAAAGGAGTATATTTGGCAAGAGATGGTGAGTCGGTAAAAATTTATGAAATGGGGATAGCCGGGGATAAGAACGAAGGATATTTTAGATGTTCAGTAACCGGCAATTATCTTTTTGAAAGCGGCAAAGAAGGGTATGAGTGTTACAGAATTCCGGCGATTGTTACTATTTCCGGCAGAACCATCCTGGCTTTTGCTGAGGGCCGAAAAAACGGTTGCTTTGATACAGGAGATATTGACCTGGTATTAAAACGTTCAGAAGACGGCGGTAAAACATGGAGTGTTTTGCAGGTTGTATGGGATGATGGAGAAAACACTTGCGGCAACCCGGCACCTGTGGTAGATAAAAAAACAGGTGATGTTATTTTATTATTTACAAGGAATTTAGGTACTGATCATGAAAGGGAGATTATAAATCAAACATCGGATGACACCCGCAGGATATTTGTTATGTCTTCGTCTGATGAAGGTTTAACATGGTCTGACCCCAGAGAGATTACGGATGATGTTAAGAAAAAGAACTGGACGTGGTATGCAACCGGACCGGGATCGGGAACACAGCTTAAGCTTGGAAATTTTTGTGGACGATTAATGATTGCCTGTGATCATATTGAGGCAGGATCGAAAAAATACTTTTCACATGTCATTTATTCTGATAACCACGGCAAATCATGGCAGTTGGGAGGGAGCACACCTCAGGATCAGGTGAATGAGTGTGAGGTAGCCGAACTTTCTGACGGAAAAATTATGCTTAATATGAGGAATTATAACCGGAGCAATATGTCCAGGAGAATAAGCATTAGCGAAAATGGCGGATTAACCTGGTCGGATATAAGATTTGACTCTACACTGGTTGAGCCCATTTGCCAGGCAAGTTTACAGCGGTACAGTTATGCCAGCGAAGGAAAAAGCATTCTCCTGTTTTCCAATCCTGCCAGCAAAAAGCAAAGGATCAACATGACAGTGAGGGCCAGTTATGATGAAGGCGAAACATGGTCTGCTTCGCTTGTTTTGTATAAAGGACCTTCAGCATATTCCGACCTGGTTGTGCTTCCCGGTGGTCGTTTTGCCTGTCTGTTTGAAGCCGGTCATTTCTCACCATATGAGGGGATTATTTTCAGGGAAGTAAGCCTTGAAGAGCTTAAATAATATTAGCCGTGTCACGGTTTTGAACCGTGACACGGCTATACAACTGCTACTGCCACATAATTCCCAATCCCCAATTTATAGTACCACATTCGCCTGCCAGATAATATAAGAGTAAACAGCGTACCGGATAAACCTGAAACCGGCATACAACAAGAATTTTTTGAAGGAGTATTTGACAGCGCCGACCAACATGCAAATGGCTGAAAATGGGATGGGGGTGAGGGCAGCGACAATGATCAGGTAAAGACCGAATTTGTGCAGTGCATTTTCATATTTATGCAATACTCGCTTATAGAGGAATTTATATAAGTTAGTCCTGTTCAGCATGGATCCGATCCAATATCCAAAAATGCCTGCTAAATAAGAAATTACCGAAAAACCGGCTATGATCAGGATATACCCGGAAAGACCGGAAGTTTCCAATGCCCAAAGCATAAAAATCTCAGGAGGAAGAATTCCAAAAACCACTTCTGAAACTATGAAACTCAGATAAACGATAAAAGGATTTCCATATACCGGTGCCAGCCACTCAATGTATTCAATATCAATTGCTTTCCTTATAAAGAATACTGTCGCCAGAATAATAATCAGCCAAACAAATCCCTTTACCAGATTAGTGACTAAGAATTTACCCTTCTCACCGAATAGTTTCATGTTTCTCAATATAATCAATAAGTGTAGATATTACATGATGTCAGATGCCTGTCTGCCTCAGGCAGGTTTCCACCTGACATTGAATACTGGAGTAATAAAAACCTTGCCATATCATTAACTGTCGGATGGAAACATCCGACAGCATCGTAATAGAAAATAAGTATTTTCCGGAAGATGCGTAATTTCTATCTTAAAAACGTCAAAATTATAATGTTATAACTTCTCCCTGCAACGATATATTAAGATGCCTTATCTTTTAAAATAAAACTCTCCCTCAAGTGATGTTGATTCCCATGGAATCTGTTTGTTTTGTGATGCATTTCTTACAGTTTTACGAACCCGTTTAAATAATTGCTCAATTGTTAAGTAAAGGGCAATGTAATGCTAACATTTCCTCCATTAAAATTATTTTTCAAACTGAATTTAAGCTTAAAGTCTTTGTTAAATGAAATATAATCCGATTCTATATTTTCGAAAGTCTCGCAACGAATTCCGGGTGATCGAATCATTCTTTTGTTGAATACTTTTTTTGTAACTGTAAGTCAATATTATTCATTAGACCAATTTCAAGGATAGCGATTGGGGAGTAAAAAACTTCTGAAATTTTAATATTCGACTTATAATGTTGAATAGCTTTATTTTGATCATTGGAATGCTTAGCTAAATAAGGACTCAACGATTCAACCTGCAAAATCCTGCAAAACAAACAAATAATACCATAAAAAAAGCAAACGAAAGCATTAAATCCCTTAATAACAAATTATTAATAAACAAGGGTTTAGCCCAACAAGATTTAAAACACAATTGAGCCGACTGTATAAAACCGGCTACATAATAAAAGAGGCAGTATGTTCCCGTAACTTACTGCCTCTTTTTTGGGCTCAACTGTGCCTTAAATCCTATATTTTTACCAACTGGCATATAATCATTTCATTCCTTAGTGAGATCATATTTTACTCCGAAATTGAAATTTAACCATCCAATAAAGGGCGGATCATATCCACCCACCAATCCAAATTTCTCAAAACTCGTTATTTCAGGATGTGTCGATAGAGATATTGAAATCCTTTTTGAAATTATTTCTCTCAGGACAAACTCCAAAAAAAATCCAAAACCTAATCTATTGTTTACAGAATAATTTGAGCTATAATGACCTCCACTTATATATCCATTTGCTATTCTATCGTATTGGTCACTTATCTTAAAGTAATTCAATCCAATCTCAGGTCCAAAGTAAAAATTAGATTTAGGGTTATCAATTAGTCTAAAAGAATAACTGATTTTAAGAGCAATTCTTTGATTATTGGGTTCAATTTCTTTAATGAACTTAGAAACACCATCTGCTGTTGAACCATAAATGTCATCATACGGTGTATTATAAAAATATTGTGATAAGGATACACTAAGTCTATTCTTAGATTTAATATATTGGTGGTATTTTAATCCATATCCAAAACTATTCTTAATTTTTTTTGAGCTGCTACTTACATAGATTCCATCTATTTCAATTTCTTGTCCAAAAGTTGTGGATGCAAAACTAATAATGGTTATAATAAATATTATTCTTCTCATATGTTGTAACTTATTATGCTTGCTGGTAACGGTGGCAATAAACACTGGCCGGGTTCATATTACTTTTTTTTTCAATATACGAAATTTTGCTTTCATGTACTATTTATCTTACGAAACGCCCGTCCGGCTTGAGTTTATTGCATGTTATAGGGCGTTAATTATTCTTTTCCAGTCGACTACGTAATTTAATCATCTTGTCTGTTGTAATCACCTTATCATATCCAATCGAATTTAATCCGTTTATTAGAACTTTATCACCTGTCCATAATATTGATTTCTGATATTCATTTAGCGCTACAAAAACTATGTCATTCAAATCACCTATGATACTTTTAGTGTTAAGTATTGCGCTAAAAGCAATGTTGGTATCAATGATAATTATCATTTGAGAAAGGTGTCTTTATTTTTGTCCCACCAATCTCTGTTTACTTTGTCTGCAAGTTTATCAACATCTTCTTGTGTTGCCTTTGACTTTGAAGTAATCTCCTGATATCGAATATAATCAATAATCCGTTGAGCACCTTCAATGTCAATGGAATTTGGTATTCGTATCAATATTTCTTTATCTGTTCTTTCAATTATCATCTCGCAATCATTTTTAACAAATGTACAAAAATCATAGCAAAAAAGTATCAATGGAACTCTGTTTTTAATGCCCCCATAATGTTTGGCGGTATGTGCATATTCTTGACCAAAACGGACACTGATTCCTGACCAAAGCGGACAGTGATTCTTGCGCAAAGCGGACACCCATTCTTGTTTTATCCGGACACTTATTCGGGAAGCAAGAACGGTTCAATTTTCATTACTCTTTTTCCACTGAATATTTGTATTTCTGTTGGTTTATTTCAAACCAAATAAATAAATCAACAGGAGGATCGCAAAATGACAAGAAACAGAACAGACGTGGAAAAAATCAGAGAAATACTTCGTCTTTGCCTGGATCTCAATTACAGCTTTAGAGATGCAGCCATAGCCTTGGGGGTAAGCAAAACAACGGTAGGCGAATACATTGCAGAGTTTAAGCGTACAGGTTTGCCGTACCAGGAAATCATCCGGATGAGTGACACGGAGGTCATTGAACTATTTGAAAAAAGCAACAATTCATCCAATCCCATGTATGAAGAGTTCTCAAAGGATTTTGAATATATCGAGAAGGAGTTGAAACGTACCGGCGTGACTTTGTACCTGTTATGGGAGGAATACCGGCAACGGCAGGATGAAGGATTTAGTTATTCAAGATTCTGTCATCATTACAGGATGTGGGATAGCAGGCAGCATCCGGATATGCACATGGACCATAAAGCCGGAGACATTACGTATATGGATTTTACAGGTAAAAAGATGCATATAGTGGATCCGGTTACCGGAGAGATCCGGGAGGCAGAGAGTTTTGTATCTATCCTGGGAGCAAGCCAGTTAACGTATGTAGAGTTTACGCTCAGCCAGAGCCTGGAGGACTGGATATGGGTCAATGAGAATGCTTTTATATATTATGGTGGCGCCACCAGGGGTTTAACTCCCGATAATCTAAAATCTGCTGTCACGAAAGCCTGCAATTACGAACCTCTGATAAACGAGACATATAATGATCTGGCACGGCATTACGGTACGGTAGTACTTCCTACTCGTCCGGGTAAGCCAAAAGACAAATCGCTGGTTGAAAATGCCGTAAACCTGGTGTATCAGAGAATATTTGCTCCCTTAAGAAATATGACCTTCTTTTCATTGAGAGAGTTGAACGAGGCTGGATGGGAACTACTGGAGAAGCATAATGATACCCCTTTCCAGAGAAGGGATACATCCCGCCGGCAATTGTTTGAAGAGATTGAAAAGAGTGAACTCCGGCCATTGCCCGTGGACAGATATGAATTAAAACGGTACCAGGTGTCCAAGGTCGAGTTCAATTATCATGTTTATCTGAAAGAGGATAAGCATTACTACAGTGTCCCAGACCAATATACCGGCATAAGGGTAAAGACCATTTATACCAGCAGAGTAGTGGAAATTTACAAAGACAATATTCGCATTGCCATCCATCAAAGAGATCGTAAACCCTATTGCTACACAACGATAAAACAGCACATGCCGTCGGATCATCAGTTTGTCGATGGGTGGAGGCCAGAAAGATTTATTTCCTGGGCAGAGAAAATGGGAGGATCAGTGAAGGAATTTATACAATTAATGCTTGATCAGAGGGAGCACCCGCAGCAGGCCTTCAAGGCTTGCATGGGGGTATTGAACCTGGGAAAAAAATATGATGATGAAGCCATGCAGCTTGTCTGTAAAAAAGCCATTGAAGTCAATAGCATATCCCATCGATTCATAGCCAACTCATTGAAAAACAAAACCTATAAAATAGAAGAAGAAGACTCCGGCGATATGAAGCTCCCCTTCCATGATAATATTAGAGGGAAAGACAATTACAAATAATCCAATATTCATTTACTCTTAAAAAATTACACATTATGAATCAAACAGCGACCATGCAAAAACTCGAAGAGATGCGATTTACCGGTTTTGTCAGGGCATATCGTGAAATGACTGAAACAGGTATGGCCAGGGATTTTACAACCGATGAAGTAATCGCCCACCTGGTGCAGGCCGAATGGGATGACAGGTATAACCGAAGATTGCAGAGGCTGATAGCAAACGCCCGGTTCCGGTATCGGGCAAGCTTTGAGGAAATCGACTTTTCTGCCAGAAGAAATCTCGACAAAAACCAGCTATTGAGGCTTTCTTCATGTGACTGGATTACCAAAAATCAGAATATCATTCTCACCGGCTCAACTGGTGCAGGTAAGAGCTGGATAGCCTCAGCGCTCGGCCATTTAGGGTGCCAGCATGGATACAAAGTACTATACCGAAACTGCATCAAGCTGTTTGATGAATTGAAGATAGCGAAGGCTGATGGAAGCTATATCAAAGAGATCAACAAGATCGAAAAAATGGATCTGTTGATCCTGGATGATTTTGGACTGAAGCCCCTGGACGGCAATCAAAGATTGATGCTCCTGGAAATATTTGAAGACCGGCACGGGAAAAAATCAACAATAATAACATCACAATTCCCTGTGAGCCAATGGCATGAGGTAATTGGGGATCCTACTATTGCCGATTCAATTCTTGACAGAATCGTCCATAGTTCCCATCGAATAGAATTTAAAGGTGAATCATCAATGAGAAAGAAATATAAAATAGATTAATTTAGAGGATATATTTATGCGAAAAAGAGAGATGAAAGAACTGTCCGGATAACTCAGGAATGGGTGTCCGGTTTAAACAGGACAAGGTGTCCGGATAACTCAGGACAAGGTGTCCGGAATCGCAGGAATACGCAGTATGGGTAGAGCTGCCTTAAAAATTGCTTGTACTCATCAATAAAGGTACAAATTTTCAATTACATTCCAAGTTTCCAATAGGAATGCGGCATTACCTATGACCGCATTAGTTGCTGTATGTGTTTTGTGCGATGGAGTGCGGTAGGGCTGGCATACTTATTGGCAAAATTCGGTTGTGCGGTGGCTTATGGGTTTTTGCCAATGTGTATGACAGCAAGGGTAAGTTTTCAGGATATTTGAGTGAAAATTTTATAATACTGTTCATTTGCCTTTTTAAATGCCTCTTTCAATGTCATGTCACCATACATTTCTCGTAAATCTTCAAATTTAAAACTCATAAAGTATTCTGAATTCTGAATATCTTTTGTCTTTGTATTTGCAATTTCCATTCTCTTTTTCCCTTCAAATCTGAACGGATAGCTACAAATTATTGTAAATTCCTTATCACGAGCTTTAAGATAAGGGTATAGCTTATTGATAAGCATAGTACCAGTATAACCACCTAAACCTACCAAAATATAATAATAGCAATTGTCCTTAAATACTGCTTCTATCTCGGTTGGTAAAATCAGTTTCTCGCAATACCAATTTTTACTTAGAAAATATTTTTCAGGTGAATCAAAAAAAATAAAATTTATATCAGATGGCAGATGTTGTCTTTTCGGGCTGGTTACACAGGTGTATAAAGCCTTTATACCTTTACTATATATATACTCCAAAGCATTGCAACCGGCACCACCTAAACCAACGAAATGTATATTTGATTTTTTGGATGTGTTAATCAAATCTATGGACGGAAGCAATGTTAATGCACCTAATGATGCTATAGCTTTTATTGCTTTTCTTCTATCCATTATAATTTCAGGTTAGTATTGGTTTAAAGCATTTTGATAAATGGCTTTTATTTCGCTTTTCATAGATTCCTGTTTCAGAATTTTAACCGTGTCGCCAAATGAAAGTAATTCCATAATGAAATCGTGGGTAATATGTAATTTGAGTTTTATTTGTAGCTTTTCTTCATTATCAACGATAACCTTCTGTGTTTCGTGAAGAGGAAATGATTTAATATATTTACCTTGCACAGGTTCAAACGACAACACTATTTCTTCTGGTTCTGTATCAGGTGAAGTAATAATGCCGAAACAATATTTAAAATACTTGTTGATATTAAAGTTTTCCGGGTATTTAAATAGTTCCCGTGCTTCGTGTTGTCTTTCCTATCATTTGCTAAAACGTACCACCTGCCTTTAAATTCTTTTAGGGCATACGGTTCTGCTGTGCGATGCGTAACTTCATCCTCCCAGAATTTTTGGTAAGTAAAGCGAATAAGGAAACGGTTTTTAATGGCGTGGATAAGCCCGTAAAGATGTTCTGTTCCTTGAGGACGACGTTTTTCCAAATAAATGTATGGCGATAAATCTTCGGCAATGTTCAATGAGTTGAGCATGTCAAAGGCTTCCAACATGCGGTTGTTGATATCTTGCTGTTCATCAACAGCAATGTAATATACTTTATCTGAAAAATTATATTGGATATCCAAATTGAATAATGAACGTATTTCGTTCAAATCACGCTGAAATGTACGTTTGGATATACTTAGCTTGTAACTTTGCAATTCTGATTCTAATATCAGGAAATCGTTAATTTCTTTAAAAGTTGCCTGACGTCTATTTCGCAGTTTTCTTATAATAAGCAGGTAACGTAATATGTATTCGCGTTTGGACAAGGTTTTAAAGTTTATTTTCTATAAAGATTCCGAAACACAGTCATTTTTTTGATATAGCAAAAACAATTTAGTACAAGCCAATGCATCTGAAAGGGCATCGTGGTGGTTCAATTCTATATTATGTTCTTCGCACAAAGTGGCCAAATCTTTCCTGAAAATTTTATAGGTGCAATGTTTTTCATACTCAGGTTTTTCAATATTGTAGTATTCAAGGGATTGTGCAAGGCACTGAAAATCAAATGAAAAACCATTATGAGCAACAACATTTTGCCCTTTTATATATGGTTTAATCTTTGGCCAGATTTTATCAAAAGTGGGGGTATTCACAGTCATTTCAGGTGTAATACCATGAATTTCTATGTTCTTATATAAATAATAGTTATCTGGCGGCTTTACTAAAATGCTTAATTCATCGGTAATCTTTCCGTTTTCTACACGCACCAATCCTACCTGGCATATACTCCACCGGGGACTCTGTGCTGTTTCAAAATCAATTGCCGTAAATGATTTAACCATAAATAGAATTACAAAGCAGGTGCATGTTTCCCTTTATTAGCTCCATTAGGATGACGCATACATGCTCCTCCTGTTAAGCTTAAAACGTTAGAAAACTTTTGTCCGCAATACTCACAATAAAAATTTGCCATTTTACTAATATTTTAAATTTTGCCTACTCTTTTATCAGTTTTCGGGTTTCCTGTTTTTGTCAAAATTAAATTAAAAATACGCCAAAGTATGACGCTTTGAAATTTATTTTTTAGTTTTTTCGTTAAGTTCCATAAATAACTTTGTTAATTCCTTATCCTTTATAAATATATCAACTTTTTCTGCAATTTGATTTACAAAATCTTCTGTTTTGTGCCCAGCAAACCAAGCCAATTGTTCACTGTTAAGATTTTTAAATTGATTATCAAAAACATAATCCATTTTTTCACGAATTTTATAATCGCCTTGGTATATCTCATAATATTGAGTAAATGGTGAAAGTAAAGAGGAAAATTCTTCAGTTTTTAATAATTTAGTTACTTCATCTGAATCAAAATACTCTGATTTAACCCATAAGGAATAATCCGTATAATAATTTTCTAACCAAATTGATAATGAATCTTTCCCAAATTTTTTTAAATGCCAGCCCATTCCAGTAACCCAGCCCATTCCAGTAACATCAAATTCCCATCCTTCTATATAATCCTCTTGTTTGAATCGTTTAACTAATGCTATTTTTAATTTTTCGAACCATTTGTTTTTAATGAAATCTTTTATTGAAACTAAATCCAAAAATGCATTCCATTTTTCGGGCGAATCAAATAACGCCATTGCTTGATTTGTTAATTCTTTTTGCATGATTATTATTTTTTAAGACCAATACTCAATATATTGTTTAACATATTCTTGCATTCTGTAATTCTTTTCGGGTAATTGTTCCAACGATTGTTCCAACCATTCTACAATCTGTTTGTTAAATTTCCAAATTTTTGGTTTTATTAGAATTTCATCTGGTAAATCATTTGCCCAACTCAAAGGTTTAATTAATGAATTGTCGCTGGGTTTTTTCCAGTCATTTGGGATTAAATAAATTACTTTAAAATTTTTAAAATTATCTTCACAGGTGTAATCAATCTTAGTGTTTTTTAAATAGATTTGATAATACCAGTAACGATATAATTGATTTGGTTGGTCTTCTGCATTATTAGATTTATTCTCAATAACTATAACACTATGAGGGCTAAATCTTTTAAGCAGAACATCAACTCTACCTTTTTCTGCTGTAACTATCCAATTTTTAGTATCTGGTTTATCAATATTAAGTTTTTGTAAAAATAGTTTAAGAAATAAATTTTCTTGTCCATGTTCTGAATTCATATCTAAAAATTTTGCCAAAAGGAAACTATGCATTGTTTCACCAATATGAAAAAAACGTAAAACATTAAAATCACAACTTTCATGTTTATTTTTTTCTTTTGCCTTGTTAACAAGACAAACAAAAGAATTTATTAATGATTCATCTATGATATTATATTTATTGATTATATTGGTTTTGATTCTAGTCCAATCGCAAATTAAATGGTTTAATAAGTCAATTGATTTTGTATTCATTACACAAATATTAATTATTCACAAAAATAATAATAACTTACGACAAAGTATGACGCAGGGTTGGAAAAAATTTGGCTTTTTTGCAAGTTCGTGTGTTGGCAAAAAAGCATGTGTATAATAAGCTTTGGTTAAGCGTTGGCTCGTGGGGCTTATTATACTTATGCTTTGTGTGTCAGGATTTTCATTTTCATTTTATAGATACAGGGGGATAAAAACACATATTGCAACTAACGGTTTGCAGCTAAAAGTAGTGCGGGCTTAATTGCACTTCACTTTCAAGCTGCTATGTTGTTTGTTAATATTCAAATTGTTTCAATTTGCCACTTCACCCCGCATTACTTTTGAGGTGCTGTTAGTAACAGGCGCTTTTTGTCTTTTAAAATCTATATCCCAATCCAACTGTAAAATCCCAAGTCGCATAGGTATTATAACCATCTAACATATTCGCACTCAAGTTTAGCATAAACCTTTTATATGATGTCATGAGCCCTCCTTCTATTTCATAACCTTCTCTTGTCCACCTTTCCCAACGAAAACTCCACCACTGACCATATCCAGCCCCAACAAATGCATGAATACTAAAATTATTATGAATATAAACAGGCTTTATTAATCCTGCTGTAACTGAAAACAAAGTAGTTTTTGTTGTATCAAGATCACTATCTGAATGATACAATTCACCACTACCAAATCGAGATGCAATATAAGCTCCGGTTTTACAAATAAATCCAACCCTTAAACCTATTGGAGTATTGTTTATACTAGAATTTGATGCGATAAAATACTTATTATAATAATCCTTACAACGAAATATATTGTGAGTATTATTAATATCATCGATTTTGGATTCTTGCGAAAATCCACTGTCAAGAAGCAGTCCTAAAATCAAAAATAAAAAAATCCTTTTCATGGTCATGGTCTTTTTAGCTTGTTACTAACGGATCGGCGCTAAAATTTAGTTGCCGTTTTTTAGCAATGTCCTTTCATTTTATAAATATACTTTACCAAATGTACAAAACTCCCAAATAGCACCAAACCGGCAATTAATTTTAACGCCTGTTATGAGGAGTGCCGGATAATTTCTCAGTTAGATTTTGGAAGGGGAAGGTTCATTTTTCTTGCAATATCGATGAAACGGGGGTTTTCATATAATCGGCTAAAGTTCCAAATTCTTGTAAATACATATGGCATAATTGGATGGTGCATTTCAAATCCTTTTTCAATCCACTTCATTGCCTTATCGTCCTGATTTATCAAATAATATAAATAAGCCATGCTGACGGGACCAAGCATGTTGACGGGATCCATATTTCCACTTTCGGCCAATTCTTCCAGGTGGCGCACTATTTCTTCATTTGCGGCAATAAAATCCTGGTTATAAAGAATCTCCTCAATTTTTGTTATTTCATCTTTATCAATGATAGAATTCTGAATATAGATAAGTTTCTTTGCTTCCCACCCTCTTTCGTATTCCCCACATTCGTAAGCAGCATCTGCTATATTATCATTGGCAAGAGCGTGTTCCGGATCATTAGCCAAGATTTTTTCATAATAAACCATGGCAGTTTCACAATCGCCTATACATTGATAAAGTACTGCATACAATATCTGGATCAGAGGATTTAATGGATCCAAGTCAAGTGCCAATTGACCCTGTGTTAATGCTTCATCAGACCTCTGAAGGATACTTAATAAATGTGTATAGTAGATCCTTGACATGACGTCGTTAGGGTTAATGGCCAAGGCTTTTAAGAACTCCTTTTCTCCTTTATCCCAATTCCATTCATACAAATATGCACTCATAGCAATTATAAAATGAGCATCAGAAAGATTCGGATCCAGTTCAAGCGCTTTATCAAGGTTTTCGTAGACATTTTGATAGGCAACAGTATGAGATTCATAATTAAAACTTGCGATTACCACCCAGACTTTTGCCAGACCGACATATAGAGGTGCCCAGTCAGGATCCTTCTCAATAGCACTATTCAGATTTTCCATGGCTTTGTACACCGCTTCCTTGCTCATATCCTCCATGAAATAAAGACCTGATAGGTATTCATCATAAGCCTGGGCATTAATCTCCCTTCTTTCTTCAAGTTTGCTTTCCTGTTCAGGAGTGAGGGAAAGCTGTATCTCATCGGCTATGTTTTTTACCACCCGGTTATAGAGATTAAGTATATCATTCATTTCTGAGTCATATACCTGCGACCATATCATTTGTTCAGCAGGAAATGCGGAGTATAATTTAAGCTGAATCCTTATATTTTCACCTAATCCTATTAACGAGGTTTCTATTACTCCTTCAACGTTTAATTCTGAAGCAATCTCATTAATAGTTTTTTGGAAGTTGGCATATTGTATTGTAGAAGTTCTTGCGATAACTCTTACAGATCCTAATTGACTCAGCTCACTGATCAGGGCATCTTGCAATCCCGATGCCAGGTAGGCCTTGCTCTCATCTCCAGTGTAATTAGCAAATGGCATTATTGCTATTGACCTTATATCTGCTGCCAGCTTTTTCCTGTTTTTTTCATAGTCATTCATTCTCTGCTGTGCCGGGTAATTATTATCATGATCTTTAAGTTTGTCACCAATGCCTGGCTCAACATCAGCAATAGAAACATCAGTGGAAACATAATCAGGATCAAGGTTAAAATAAAAATCACCTTCCAGTGAAGTTGATTCCCAGGGTACCTGTTTACCAGTTGTTTGCTCCCGAACATCCACCCTTACCAGCTTAAAGAAATCCTCAATTTTAAGGTTGGGAATACTCATATACTTGATGAGTGCCGATGTATACGGACTATTCCTGTCATAACCATCAGAAGCAGTCTTACCTGGTGCTGTTGAATATGCAATAAGAGAGCCATT
>JABUBN010000208.1_pt1 | contig 16397 bp, 11 predicted proteins | sample 7240341 | NCBI WGS metagenome assembly JABUBN01 (sample SAMN07256345, study PRJNA390944) | subsurface metagenome | isolation source: Methane hydrate marine sediment | place: Pacific Ocean: Eastern North Pacific, ODP site | reverse complement strand
TAATTGAATATTATAGCATTGACAATATGGATAATGAAGAGGAAGTAAAATCTCTTGCTGTTACTCTGGACAATACTCCGCCGGAAACAGTTCTTTATAACGACACTATCAAATGTATAAGTTCCATCCACTATAGGCGTGACTCCCTCATTATTATTGTTATCAATTAATAAATCTCCATAAGCCTGGCTTGAGGATTTGGTAAAAATTGTCCCTGCACCACCACATTTATAGTATCCAGTCCCTCCATAGGCTGATATCGTTCCTGTATAACTATCAGTAGTATAATATATTGCTATCCTTCCACCCGCTCCTCCATTGGTTCCATCACCTCCATTAGCCTTTATACATCCATTACCAGCCAATACGTTTGTCACTATATAGATGCTCCCACCAGAGCCTCCACCACCATAGTAATTCCTGGTAGCAACATTGCTCCCCCCATTGGCTTTTATTATTCCATTAATAGTTAAAGTGCTGGATACATCGATACGGATAGTCCCTCCACCTTCACCACCATCACTATAGAAACCGCCTCCTCCACCACTCCCTAACTCGCCTGGCTGGGTTATTGAACCATAAGCAATGCCACCTGTGCCACTCTGATGTTCACCGCCATTGCCCCCATATCCTGCTCCTCCTCCATCATTTGCCGATTTGCCACCACCAGGACCATCACCATCCCGAGTTCCCACCTGCGTCTTTAGACCTCCTTGGTAACCTTTCCCATCTATATTTATACTACCATTTATGGTGATTACAGGGGCGACTAGTTCCAAGCGACCAGTATTTCCAGTGCCATCATAAGGGATAACATAGAGAGTGCCATCAATCTGGACTGAATTGGTATAAGTATGAGACCCATCCAGAGTATAGCTCTCTCCTGCTGGCACAATTAAGTCACTCGGGTTATCAGTAACTGTTGCCCTCGCCACCCCGGTAGAAATAAGAAGCATTATGAGAAATAGTAAAATTATCCGAATCCTCAACTTATCTCTCCTGCTATGAACCAGATTTCATAACCATTCACCACAATTATTCTCACAAAATTGCTTGCCAGTCCATCTTGAGTAGTAAAAGTCTTCCAGGAATTAGCTATCCTGTCAAATCTCGAAAGCCCCTCATAAGTGCCAAACCAGATGAAAGTTCCATCCAGACCTATAGAATAGACATCGTTACTAACCAATCCATCACTTATAGTGAAAGTTTCCCAGCTACTTGTCTCTTTCTCAAATCTGCTCACTCCGCCCTGAGTAGCAAACCATACATAAGAGTCTTCAACAACAATCGCCCTCACTCTACTATCTACCAATCCATCAGTTTTAGTAAAAGTCTGCCAGGTTCCATCAGCCTTATTAAACTTGCTGACCCCATTTAGAGTACCAATCCAGACGAAGTTTCCATCCACAGCTATAGACCTTACTTGATTATCCACCAGTCCGTCACTGGTAGTATAATGCTGGAAAGTCTCGTTAATCTTATCCATCCTGTTCAATCCCCAACCAGTTCCTACCCAGAGATAATTTCCGTCATTTGCTAATGAAATTACTGCAATATTTGATAAACCCTGAGCCGGGGTATAAACCTTCCACGACTCGCCCGCCTTATCCCATCTCATCAAACCACTTCTTGTCCCCACCCAGACATAATTCATATCCACTGCTATACAATAGACATAGTTCCCATATATACCATCCGAGGGAAGACTGTAAGTAGCCCAGTCTCCTTTTGCCTTATCATATTTGATTAACTTTCCAGAAACAGTCCCAAACCAGACAATCCCATCCTCAGCCATAATATATGTCGTTCCCTTCAAGTCAGGATATTCAGCCCATTTCTCTTCAGGAGAATATATCTTTAAATTGAGACTACCCTCAGAAATTGTCCCTCCTGAAGGCGTAATCTTTGCACTGACTTCCACAGGTTCACCCTTGAAATAAGTTTTCTTGTCAGTACTTGCCACAAGACTGGCTCTGAGACCCCTCACCTCAATATATCTCTCAAATAGTGTCTTCTTATTCAACTTTTCCTCATTTACTAGACAACTTAAAAGATATTCTCCATCAACAATCTGAGAACTAACAAGAGAAAATCCGATAGTCTGGGAAGCACCCCACTGAATCAAGCCGATGCCAGATTGCTCAGAGACTACTACGCCTTTCAAATCTACTATCTTAATCGTGTAATCATAATCAGTATCAACCCCACCCTGATTCTCTACTTTAATCTCTCCACTTTCCCCTACCACGTACTCTAACTTATCCAAACTGAGAACCAACTTTGATGACTGAATAGCGAAATTAAAAGTCCTGCTCAGTGTATTAGCCATTTTCAGACTAACTTCCACACTATTTGTCCCTGCTGGAGCAGTATCAGGAATGGTTAAACTATAGGGAATGTTTGTGGATTGATTGGGAAGGAGAGTAACTTTTTGAGATTGAGTAAAATTACAGGCAGGAATATTTAAAGCGATTTCTAAAGGTTCTTCAAATTTGCCAGTATTTGTAACTTCAAGGTTTATGCTGAGAGGTTCTCTGGTTTTATATAGTAACTTATCAAAACTTACTTGGGTACTAACAGAGCAGGGTATAGCCACCGAGCCACTTTCAATAGGTCTACCTTCAGTAGTCATCCTGTTAATCAATCTATAATCGCCAAACTTTACCTCACTCAGGGAGATAATAAAATCTAAATTAGTGCTTTCTCCTGGCTGTAGAGCGAAGTCCCTTGTTTCCCTCCAGACCCCATTCTTTTCAGGGTCTTCCAAAACTATCTCCAGTTTCCCATCAGATACATCACCGAGCCCAACATTTTTTACCAGAAACGATACTTCATTGGGACTGCTAAGTGAGAAAGTATCAGGGATGCCGGGTGTAACTGTCAGAATCGGCCTGGGTACCTCAAAGTAGGTGGACCCAAAACCGATGATTTCTCCATTTCTGGAAGTCTCCACCCGGACAACATAGATTCCCCTCGCTGAGCCCGTGGAAATCACTAAACGTGCCGTCTCAAAGACTGAGCCTCTCGCGGAAAGAGTTACTTCTCGATTTTCCTCAAATATCTTAATATTTTCTCCATCTGTAACAACAATTCTTAATTCCGCACTGTAATCTGCCCTCTGTTCATTCCTCAGCCCAATCTCAATGTGTACTTCTTCACCCGTATGGTAAATTTTCTTATCCACCATTACATTTGTATCAACCTGAGGACGGACTACCCATACTCCTTTCTCGGCATAAGTGACACAATAGCTCCACCAGTTCTCACGAATTGCCTTGTAATCTTGAGGCTGGTCGAACAGAACAAAACAGAATCTTGTGGAATAATTTACTGGAGTGGAAAAGACATATTGCGCCTGGGTATGGGCTAAAACAGAAATACCAGAAATACTTCCGAGATATTCGGCTCCAGGACGAGTATAAACTGCAATATCTCCGGTGAAGTCTGTATCCTTATCATTCTTAAAATATATTGTAAAAGGAACTTCCGTTCCGGCAACAACCTGTTCAACTGGAGCCACTGCCCATATCTGGTATCCCTCGTCTATCTTCCCGGCTACATAATGGTAACTGACCTGAAACCTCTCTCCTTCTGTCTCTGGCTGGATGATATTGCCACTTGCATCTCGCAAACTATAATTTACCCACCAGATTCCTAATGGTAGAGTGGCGCTCCAAGTGAATGGAATCTCTGTTGATTCTCCTGGATTTAGGGAGTGCACAACCATGGTTGTGCTGATTGTGTTCCTGTTTGGGTCTAACAGGGTTAAAAGAACACTGTTAGAGGGGCTGTTACTATGATTAGTAATAGGTATGGTGATACTCACTGTGTCAGCTGGTTTGTATTCCATGATTTCTCTCTCTGGATCTTTTGCCCAGGAGATTAAATCGCGGATGAGGGCTGTCTCATTTTGAGTTATGCCAGCATGTTCATAAGACCAGTCGGAATATAAGCTTGAAGCAACTACCCAGCCATTGCCGTATGGGTAGGCAATCATTGCTGGCATGCTATTTTTGGTTCTTCTAAGAAGAACCGTTGCATTTGATGGCCAATTTGTGAAGTACCCGTCGACATCGGCATCTAAATTAGCGGAGTCCTGACCAGCAAACATTGGATGGTAGATGTCAATATATACAGCATTGGCATGGCAGGCTTGGTCTTCATTCCATCCATAGCCACTCACTTCTCCACCAGGCAATGCGTTGAATTCGTATCCGTGTTGCTGGGTGAAACAAATTAATGTGCCGCCATTCTGAACATAATCAGCCAGGTTTTGCCTGAAAGTGGAGGAAGAGTCTAAGCCATAAAGGCCGCCAGTGGGGATAATAAGGATGGGATTGTCTGTGACATCGGGAGCAAAATCTACCTCCCGAACTCGGATAGGCTCCCGGGATAATTTGTTAGAAACAAATGAATAAAAAGAATCGGAATAACCATGATTGAGTATTGAGATATCTGGTGTAGAATCAAATTCCTGCAATATCTCATCCCAAGTAGGCATCTTCTCCCATAATGATTGAGCTTCGGAATACAAAGATTGAAGATAGGCCTCATCCGGAGATGAGTCAACTGGAAGGTTGTCAATGTATTCACTTATCTCTTTCCCAATTTGTCTTAATCTGAACTTGGTTAGTAGTCCTTGTTTATTTTTCTTTATGGCAAGGGGAGTGTAGAAGTCTATAAGCCAGATATCATAATCACTGATTGGAAATGTCACAGACCCTATTGTTGTAGATACATCATAACTCTCATCCGGATGGTCGTGCCCTGGAATATTCCATACATATTTGGCAGGATGGACAATGGTTGTTAAAGGAGAACCACAATAATAGTTACCCCGAGCCCGAAAAGAAGAATCTGTAGATAAATAAATTAACAATGCTGGATCCACAGGTTTTCCTTTATAGCGAATTTCATAATGGAGATGAGGTCCTGTTGACCGCCCTGAACTCCCCACTCTACCTATTAATTGACCGGCAGAAACATATACGCCTGTCGCTATTCCCATCGAAAAACTTTCTAAGTGGGCATAGCGAGTTTCCCAATTATTGCCATGGTCAATTATAACTAAATTACCATAACCACGATTGAAACGGTTCTTTTCCGTCCCTTCTCTAGCAAATGTAACTGTTCCTGGAAGTGAAGCAACAACACTGGCATGCTTGATATCTCTTGCTTCTTTACCACCTATGTCAATCCCTTCGTGAGGTTTTCTCCTATCCTTTGTACACCCATACCCTCCTGTGTCTGAAGTGATATAATCAAAGCCAGGCACAGGATGAAGAAACTTTGGAGATTCTGCTGTGGCTATTGTGGAAAGATTAATGATACTTAAAAGAATTAAAAATGAATATTTCTTAATCAATTGCCATCTCTCCAATATTAGTATACTTTATAGTAATATAATTTCCCCTCAGCTTGTATCAATATATGTTTACCATCTTTGGTTAAAAATATTTGCATTTGATTAAATTCTGACTTACCTTTTGGTTCAATTTTAGTCTCCCAAATTTCATCAGTTTCCGTATCTATTACAAAGAGATTATTGGTAGAAGTAACATCTGTTCTTTCACCTATTACTGCTAAACATTTACCGTCATAAGAAAATCCAAAGTCTTTGGTTTTAACTGGATATGTTTCTAACACTGTTTTCTCTGGCAACGATATAAGTTCAATCTTTTTGGAATAACAAACAATTAGCTTTTTCCCATCTTCAGAGACAATTGTGCCTTTATCAAATATCATGTTCCCTTCTCTGTCATATAATCCCTTTAATCCGACTAAATATAATATATCTTTAGATACCGACATTATCCACTCATCTTCCTTCTTCCATAAAAGCTCACCTGTTTGACTCTTATATACTCGGGATTGCCGGTTCTTGTCAGGGAATGTGGAGCTATTAGCGATGATATAATCAGAATCCGGAGAAAATATTACATCAATGCTTTCTCCCAGTTTATATGACCATACTTCCTTTCCGGTTGCATCATATACCTCTATGAGTTGGGTACTCTCCATTGCTGTTGAGGCCTCTATAACTAAATTTCCGTCTGGAGAAATGTGCGCATCTCCTCCATGCTGTTTCCACCATATTTCCTGTCCATCTTTAGTAGCATAGTGTACCTTGTCGTAAAAGGAATCGGCCGAATACGGAGTCAAATATATAACCTTATTGCCATCATCGGAAATTCTCCCATAACAAGCATTTTTCCATTCTTGAACAACAGGTTGCCCTATTGTGTTGAATATAAGGACTTTATCTATTTGCTCGGCACCACTCTCTTTGAGACTAACAATAGCATCTCCACTTATTCTTGCCAGGCCAACGCCTTCTTCGACTACCACCCCATCAAACTCTTTTTCCCACAGTAATGTTGGATTAAGTGCCCCTTCAAGACGCCTCCCCATACCCAATAAGGTCGTTGTCCCCAGAAAAGTAAACGCCGCTAACATTAAGATTTTCTTTCTCACCTTTTTGCCTCCTTTTAAGCTCTCTCTGTTAAAGATTATAATACCATCATGTTATGTTTGGGTTAAGGAATTGTTAAATTTTTGTTAATTCTTGTGAGTTTTTGTTTAGGCTACGGCCTAAGCGTTCCCCTGATACGTTCCCACCTCCTTTTTGGCCTTGAGTTTGGAACTGGCCCGTATATTTTACCAAATTTTCTTTGCTTTTACAAAAGCTCTGTCGGTCCTTCTGTCTCTGGCTGGATGGCATTGGCAGAAAGATCCTTCTTTGATAGATGGCTTTTAAGAAATATTATAGCATCGTTATATTAAATCTGTGTAAAAAAATTGTTAAATTTTTGTGAATTTTTATACCTGTTGTTTTTGTCCCACATATGGTTCATAATTGATTTTAAACGACGCCCTATAGGAAGAAAAAAAAAGGAGAAAAGTAGTAAGCTCACTTCCGGAAAGGAAAAAATTGTTACTACGGGGTAATATAGAGGCAAAGCTTACGCTTTGCGGCTACAAAAGACAACTGTAGAAAAAAGTACCTGTCACTTTTTTATCTTACGGAGTGATCTCAAACTCTTCTACGTGTAGTTTATAATCGGGTCTGATTTTTATTCTCTTACCAGTCACTTTAGAAATTTGCTCTACTTTCTTCTCGTCAAACAGGGGAGCAATTCTGGGATTCATAAACACATTAAGATATTTATCCCCTGTTTGGGCTGCCGTCCTTAAAATTTCTTTTTTAATTTTTATAAACATAGTCTTTTCTGAAAATACCAATCCGCTGCCTGCACAGTAAGGGCAGGGCTGACAAAGTATATCAATGATACTTTCCCTTCTCCTCTGACGGCTCATCTCCACCAGTCCCAGCTTGGTAATGGGTAGCAAATCTATCTTCGCTTTATCCCTCAGAGTCTGTTGGTGTAGAATATCCATAACTTTATCTCTATTTTTTCTCTGTTTCATCTCAATAAAATCTATAATGATTAGTCCTCCGATGTTCCTCAGGCGAACCTGCCGCATAATCTCCTCAGCTGCCTGGCAATTGGCAAGGAAGGTTGTCTCTTCCAGACTTTTTCCCCCGGCGAACCTGCCTGTGTTGACATCAATCGCAGTCAAAGCCTCTGCTTGCTCAATGATAATTGAACCTCCACAAGGCAATATAATTTTCTGGTCTTTCATTTTGGACAGTTGCTTTTCCAAATTGTGCATCTCAAAAAGTGGCGATTTCTTCTTATAGAGACGTAACTTCCTTAGAAGACGAGGATCTGTCATCTTCACATAACTTCTGACTTGTTTATACTCCGTCTGGGAATTTATGATTAGACTGTCTACTTCCTCAGTAAATAATTCTCGCGCTACATAAAAGATTAGACCAAATGCCTTGTGCACAAGATATCCTTCCCCAATTATCTCTTTCTTTTTCTTTATTATCTGCCACAAATTCAAAAGATATTTACATTCGCGAATTAAATCCTTTCTGCGATGACCGCTGGCTTCTGTGCGCACAACAAATCCTGCTCCTTTTGGAGTAATCTCTTTAATTATTTCTCTTAATCTCCTGCGTTCCTTATCATCCAGGATTCTCTTGGATATCCCGATATGCTCCACGTTGGGCATGAACACAAGATACCTTCCCGGAAGGCTTATCTCGGCTGTGGCCTTTGCTCCTTTGGCTCCAATTGGCTCCTTTACTATCTGAACCAATAAACGATCGCCCTTGTTTATCTGTCTCTTATCCGGCGGAATATCCCCTAAGGGGAGAAAAGCATTCTTCTCCAACCCTAAATCCAGAAAAGCAGACCTGAGTCCCTTTAGAACATTCACCACTTTTCCCTGGTAGATATTTCCCACTAAACTCTTTTCCTCTATTCTCTCAATAAATAACTCAACGAGATGCCCATCTTCAACCAGAGCAATTCTCACTTCATCTTCAGCTACATCAACTATTATTTCTTTTCTCATATAATTTTCTCCCGGGATTTCTGAAAAAGTCCCTCACTATCATTGCGAAGGACGAAGTCCTGAAGCCCCGATTCATCGGGGCCACGCTCCTTTCAGTCGCTCGCAATGACACTCCCTGGCTTTTTCAGTGATCTCTTCTTGATAGAATTTTCACCAGAATAAGAATTTCTCTCTGGTAAACTCCACAAAAGCTAAATCTTTCTTCTCCACTCCCAGAAGTGTCTTGATGATTATTCTGGGATTGAAATTGAATCCTCCTCTTACCTTCAGCAACAGTCTGATGTTCCAGTCTTTCTCCATTTCTATACTTAAAATTAGAGGGCGGACATTTATTCTCCTTTCCTTCTTATTTATAAGGAGAATCTCTTCTTTATCCAGAAAATTTCTTATCTTTACTTCTATATCTTCCTTGCTTGCTTGACCAGGAACTGTGGATTTCCCAGAAAATTGCTGAAGATTAATTCTATATGTAACCGTTTTTATCTTTACATTGTTGGACTTACCGAACAAGGGAAGTTTTTCCATATCGCGAACAGTCAGTCCCTGGGGTAATTCTTTCTGTAGATTACCTGTCGAACTGGAAATGTCTATTTTCTTATCCAGATATAGTTCTATATATTCAGCTTCACTGGCAAATCCTAAAGGAAGAGCAGGTGAAAAAGAACATTTAATCCGCGGATTAAATCCCTGAGTGTAACTCACAGGTAAGTTGGCTCTTTTGAGGGCGCGAAAGAACGTATGCATTAAGTCCAGATGCCCTATATAACGAATGGGCCCCTTTTTGCTATATTCTATTCTAACTCTTTGAACACTGTTCATTATGCCATCCTAGAATTAAGTATTGTGTCCCCAGAATTCGAGATGGCTCCAGGGTAATATTTCCTCAGGGTCTCTCTTTCGATAGACATAGAAGTCGGGGTCAATAGAACACTTGGAGAAAGCTTCCTGCCAGATATCGAAACGAAAATGTTCTTTCCACTGGTCAAATTTACAACCCATTTCCCAGGCCTTTTCCAGAACCATTCCCAGTCTCCTATCTCCCCTGCTGAACACAGCTTCTAAAAAAGAAGATTCCACAATATGCCCCTTAACCTGGGCGGGAAGTCGGCGAGAAAGATAATCCTTTTTCCTTCTCAATTCTGTAAGTTTTTCCATAGGGAGCAATTGGAAAGAAGTATGTGGTTTGGGAACAAAGGGAGCAATGGTTATGTTAAAGTTTAAGTTTTTGTGTCTCTTCTTTAGTTCTTTTACCAGTTCTATTATCGCTTCAATATCCTCTTCTTCTTCAGTAGGCAGACCAATCATAAAGTATAATTTCACCAGCCTCCAGCCAGCATTATAGGCCTGGGAAATGGTAGAAGTGAACTCTTCATCACTAATTTTCTTACCAATTAATTTGCGTAATCTTTCACTTCCTGCTTCCGGGGCAAAAGTTAACCCTGTCTTCCTAATCTTTTGAATCTGGATTGCCAGAGCGAGAGAAAACTTATCCGGTCTTAAAGAAGGTAAAGAGATGGAAGTGTGATTCTTTCCAAAGCAAGCTAAGAATTCACCAATAAGTTCCTCAATTCCAGGATAATCGGTAGAGGAAAGGGAGGTTAGAGACATCTCATCATAACCAGTCGATTTTAAAGAGACTTCAGCAATTTCCAGCAATCTCTTTTTGGACCTTACCCGGCAAGGTCCATATACTGCTTGGCTTTGACAGAAGCGGCAACTATGGGGACAACCTCGCTGTATCTCTAAGTTCAACCGATTCTGTGATATATCGATTAATGGTACCAGTGGCGCCAGAGGATAGTGAGAGGTCTCCAGGTCTACTACTCTCTTATCTATCCTTTCGGGGATTCCATCTCCTTTCCTCTCCATCCGTTGGATAGTGCCATCTTCTTTATAATTTACTTCATATAACGATGGCACATAGACTCCGGGAATCTTTGCCAGTGCTTTAAGGAACCCATTTCCCTTATTTCTAAACGCTCCGATGAAATCGGAGCTACTCCACTTCTTATAAGTTTCTATAATTTCTTCTATTACTTCCTCCCCGTCTCCCAGGACAAAAGCATCAATAAAATCGGCTAAAGGTTCGGGATTAGAAACAGAAGGACCACCCGCTATTATTAAGGGAAATTTCCCGTCTCGGTTCCGGGAACGAAGGGGAATGTTTGCTAAATTTAAGATGTTCAAAACATTGGTATAGGATAATTCGTGCTGTAGAGTAAAACCAATAATATCGAAATCCTTAAGAGGCTTCTTTGACTCCAGGGAAAAAAGAGGAATTTCTCTATCCTTCAATATCTCTTCCACATCTAATCCCGGGGCATAGACCCTTTCAGCAAGTGAGTCTTGCCTCTGGTTAATAATAGAATAGAGAATTTGCAATCCCAGGTTAGACATGCCCAGTTCATAGATATCCGGGTAACATAAAACAACTTTTACCTGGGCGCTTTCCCAATCTTTATGGACTACATTCCATTCATTACCCATATACCTGCCCGGTTTAGAAACAAACGGTAAAATGTCGTCCAGCACAGTCTTTTCCAAATTCTAACTCCATTTTGATATCTTGGAAATTACATAAAGTGCCTTTGATAAAACCGCCATTATCAAAATAAACTGCTATCTATTTTGATAATATCCGCTTCCCCCCTCACCTTAACCCCCCATAGGAGTGTCCCGACTTGTCGGGACAAAGGTACCCCGACTTGTCGGGGCGCTTTATACTCCATTATATGTTTACCAATACGTAAGGCGGCGACTGTAGATATTCAAAAGAATCCCTGCCCCGGCCATATAAATAATCAGGGCAGAGCCTCCATAGCTGACAAAAGGTAAAGGAAGCCCGGTAATCGGCATAATTCCCATAGTCATTCCCAAATTAACAATAATCTGGAAAAAGAACATAACCACAATGCCCCCTGCTAACAGGCTTCCAAAACGGTTCCTTGCCAGGGAAGCAATTCTTATTGCCCGCAAGAGCAAAATGGAGAAGAGTAAAATCAACAAGCCAGCGCCAAGAAATCCCATTTCCTCCGAAAAGAGGGAGAAGATGAAATCTGTATGTTTCGCTGGAAGAAAACCCAGTTTCCCTTGAGTTCCTGTTAACAGCCCCTTCCCCAGGAAGCCACCTGAACCAATGGAGATTTGGGATTGTATTATATGGTATCCAGCACCTAATGGGTCAATGGACGGTTTAATGAAGCAGACCAATCTCATCTTCTGATACTCTTTTAGAAAGAGGTCTAAAGGATAGGAGAGCATAATTCCACCGGAGACGACTAAGGAAGTGAACAGAAAATGGTTAACCCCTACACGAAATTTAAGCCTGGATAAGATATAACAGACGAGCCCAATAACTGCAATAACGACTATTATAAAGCCAAGAGTGAACCCAAAGTTACTGAAAATTCTGGAAAAAAAAGTCTTATTTTGAGAGTCGAGAGCCAAAAGTAAAGGAATTCCTAAAGCTAAAATTCCCATAGAGATAAAGGATACGAGATAGATTACCCTCGCTCCTGCAAGATATAACATTGCCAAAAATATTACCAGAAAGACCAGAGCCGAGCCCGGGTCGGGTTGCAATACAATAAGTGCCACAGGGACAAGAGTTAACAAGAAAGGAACTATCAGTCCGGAAATTCTCTTCACCGCCTCGGGATAATTGGTTAGGTGTTGAGCGAGTATAATAATCAGACCGAGCTTGGCGAACTCAGCAGTCTGAAACGTGAGATTCCCAATAGGAAGCCAGCTGCGGGCGCCATGTGCACTCTTACCGAATAATAGAGTAAGAACTAATAGAAGAAGTGAAAATAGGTATATCCCTTTCCCATACTGATTGAATAACTGGTAATTTATACCCATTACAACTATTATCACTGCCATCCCCAGGAGAGCATAAAAACCTTGTCTTGCATAGAAAGGAGTTTTCGCCGGGCTTCCATACATTGCACTATAAATCATTAAACAGCCAATGGCAATAAGGAGAACCATGGCGAAAAATAGATAGTAATCGAATCTTATAGAAATGTCTTTAAGGCGCATATTCTAAACGCTCCGATAAACGCTCCGATAAATCGGAGCTACTCCAAACGCTCCGATGAATCGGAGCTACTCCTTTAATCCTTATAGACGAAAATTTCTGGTTCTTTCTCTCCTTTAAGAGTAAATACTCCATTCAATATCCTTCTGGCTAAAGGCGCAGCCGCACTAGCTCCATGCCCCCCGTGTTCCACCAGGACCGCTAAAGCAATTATGGGAGCCTCTTCTGGCGCATAGCAGATAAACCAGGCGTGGTCTTCCCCATGGGGATTCTCCGCAGTTCCTGTCTTGCCACACACACTCAATCTTTTAAACTTTACTACCTGAGAAGTGCCGGAGAGAACAGCTTCTCTGAGTCCCCTTCTTATGATGGAGAGTGTCCCCGAAGAAATTTTCACCTCTCCCATTACTTTGGGCTGGAAAGTCTTAATTACATTCTCCTGCCCATCAATTATTTTTTTAACAATAAAAGGTTTATAAATTATACCTCCATTAGCTACCAGACTGATTAAACTTACCATCTGTAGAGGACTAACTTCCAGATAACCCTGCCCAATGCTCATGTTAGCTGTATCACCAGGATACCACTGTTCACCAAAATTTATCTTTTTCCAGGTGGAATCCGGCACGAGACCCCTTGCCTCTGAGGGCAGGGAAATGCCAATTTTTTCCGCCAATCCCAGCATGCGAGCGTATTTTGCTATCTTGTCCCCACCCACTTTTAAACCGAGCTGATAGAAAAATACATCACAAGATTTAGCAATCGCCTGAACAATATCCAAACGACCATGCCCTTTTTCTCTCCAACACTTAAACTTTCTATCTCCGATTTGTAAGCTGCCTCGGCAGCTCATAGTCTCATCTACACTGATGACTCCCTCTTCCAGAGCAGCTATGGCGGTAACAATTTTAAATAGAGAGCCAGGAGCATACTGACTTTGAATTGCCCTATGGAACATGGGAAGTCCTGGATCGGTAAATAACTCCTGGGTGCGAGATGGAGTGAGACGTTCGGTAAATAGATTGGGGTCGAAATCGGGTTTACTTACCAGGGCCAAAACTTCACCATTGGCAGGGTTAATTACACAGATTGCACCTGCTTTACCCTTCAGGGTATCCTCACAGAGCTTCTGGATTCTCTCATCAAGGGTCAGAATTAGACTATCACCTTCCTCAGGCAGGACGCTACTAATTATTCTAATCTGGCGACCCCTGGCGTCCATCTCTACCTGGCGACCACCACTTCTCCCGCGTAAAGAATTATCGTAAATCTTTTCTACGCCAGATTTTCCGATAATATCCCCCAACTTGTATCCAGCCCTAGATAGAGCTCGTAGCTCCTTTGGTCCGATCTCTCCCAGATGACCTAAAAGATGGCTGGCGAAATTTCTGTGTAGATAATGGCGTTTAGGTTGGACTTCAATATTTACACCAGGAAGGTTAACTTTCTCCTCTGCCAGGCAGAAGACCTTGGGGCGGGGAACGTTCTCAGCCAGAAGGATATTTAGTGGCTGGCGAATCGAAGAGCGCACTTTTGCTAACATCGAATGGTAGTCGAGATTTAAAATCCCGCCTAATTTCTTGAGTATCTCTTCCGTTTCCTCCCGGGTCAAATTGGTGGGCGAGAAGAGAACTGAAAAGGACCCTATATTCCGAACGATAACTTTCCCATTCCGGTCGTAGATAATACCCCGGGGAGCAGGGTCGAAAAAAAGTTGGATACGATTGGCTTCGGAAAGTTTGTAAAGTTCCCCTTTTTTGATTATTTGAAGGCTGAATAGCCTTATGAAAAGAATGGCAAGAGTGGCGATTACGAAATATCTAAACCACACCAGAGATCTCTGAAGTCTCGCCTCAAATTGCCGATCGATTTCGCTCTGATGCATAAATTCCCTCCCCCCACAACTTTTCCCATTGTTCCATTATCCAGAACAATAAAGGAGCCAGGAGACTATTATAAACGGGATAAAAAATAACTATAAAGAACGGCACCTGAGGTGGGGGTTGACCAAAGAAAATTTTTATCCAATACATACTCCAATACTGACAAAGGCAGGCAAAAAATACCACAAATATCTGGCTCATGGGATTCCCTCTAACCAGCCTTTTTTGGAATGTTCCCACAGAAAAGCCAATCAGGGTCTTAATTAAACAGTTAGCCCCAAAGAGCCCAAAAGCAAAAAGGTCCTGAAGCAACCCCAAAAAAAACCCGATGGGAATCCCCAATGTAGGACCATGCTTCAGCGAGAAGTAGACCACTCCTATTAGTATCAGGTCGGGAGTTACATTTCTTATGGCTAAGTGACGGAGAAGGACAATCTGAATTGTTACAAATAGAAGGAGGGATACTAATAAGAATATATATCTTTTCATTCTATTGACTCTTTTATTCTCGGTAGCCGCAACCTTTAGGTTGCGAAACGCTCCGATAAATCGGAGCTACTCCTTATAATCGCTCCGATGAATCGGAGCGGCTACCATTTTATCGCTTAATTATCTGGACGTCCTCTAACTGATTTATATTTACCCGGGGAACCACCCAAGCCCGCTTCTCTAATCCTCCCACCCCCCTTAGAACTTCCTCCACCGAGCCAATAACCAGTCCCGCGGGAAATATTCTTCCCATCCCGGAAGTTATAATCAGGTCGCCAATTTCCAAATCCGCAGTGGGAGATAAATATTTAAGCAAAAGGGACCTCTCTCCTGTCCCGGCAATCACTCCTTTCTCTCGGCTTCTTTGAACCATGGCTGCCAACTCACTATTGGAATCAGTTATCAACAGAACCTTACTCATATCAGGGCCAGACTCACTAATCCTGCCCACTACCGCCATTCCATTCAAACGCTCCGATTTCATCGGAGCTACTCCAGGATCTTGTGGATTTCCTCCTTCCTGCCAGGCAACTACAGGTGTATCTTTTTCAAATCCCTGATTTATTCCTTTATCAATGAGTAAAGCAGAAGAGAACAGGGAAGGAGTCCAGCCTACCACTCTGGCTGAAACCAGTTCATAAGGAGTTTCCTCCTGGTAATTGAGGATTCTCTTTAACCTCTTGCTCTCAGAAATGGTTTCCTGAAGCTTCTCCTTTTCCTGGAGAAGAGAAGTTATTCTCTCCTGGAGGATTTTATTTTCTTCACGAGCAGAAACGAGCTGAGATATGCTCCTCCCAATTCGACCAGTTTCACTCAATAGCTTACTTACTATCCTGGGACTGGGAGCCAATAAATATAAGAAAAGAGCTCTGCCTACTTTAACTATCCGACCCGTGCGAAAAATGAGAAGTAAAAGGGAAATGGAGAGATAAATTATTAATAGCCTGAGCAATTTATGCTTCTCTTTGAGTAGCACCTAAACCACCAAGTAAGACAAATACTATATTTTTTATTTCCTCTGTTTTATTTTTTCCAGTTCTTCCAGATAGGTGCCAGCTCCCAGGACTACGCAGGTTAGTGGGTCAGGGGCGAGATTGACCGGAAGTTCAGTCTCTTTGCTTAATAGTTCAGGGAGCCCGGAGAGCAAAGCTCCCCCTCCTACCAGAATAATCCCCCGGTCAACAAGGTCAGCAGACAACTCGGCAGGAGTATCTTCTAATGTATCCTTGATCAGGTTTACAATGATATTGATTGGGCTCTTTATTGCCTCGTGCATCTCTCCAGAAGAAACCTTGACAGTTTTGGGCAAGCCTGTAGAAAGATCGCGCCCTTTAACTTCAATTGTCTTCTCTTCTTTCTCCGGCAAAGCAGAACCAATCCTGATCTTTGTTTCTTCGGCTGTTCTTTCTCCGATTAATAAATTTCTTTCCTTTTTAAAATAGCTTATAATCGCCTCATCCACTTCATCACCAGCTACTCGAACTGACCTGGAAAGCACCATGCCTCCTAAAGAAATAACCGCCACTTCTGTCGTGCCCCCCCCCAATATCCACTACCAT
>JABUBN010000207.1_pt1 | contig 16418 bp, 10 predicted proteins | sample 7240341 | NCBI WGS metagenome assembly JABUBN01 (sample SAMN07256345, study PRJNA390944) | subsurface metagenome | isolation source: Methane hydrate marine sediment | place: Pacific Ocean: Eastern North Pacific, ODP site | reverse complement strand
CGTAAGATACCTGTGAATATTGAAAGGGCGAAACAGCATATTGATAAAGCACATAGTAATTTACGTGCCATGAAAATAATGTTTGATAATAATTTATTTGATTGGGCAATTAATTGCGGATACTACGCTATGTATCATGCAGTATTAGCATCGTTATTTAGAATAGGTATCCGAGCCACAGCCCATTATTGTGCTATAGCAGCCTTTAAAAAATTTTATGTTGAGCGCGGTAAAGTAAAACCAGAATATGTCGGCTATATAAAAAAGGCAAGACAGCTCGAGCAAAAGTATGCAAAAACTTTAGAGAAAGCACAAGAAAACAGAGTTATTGAACAATACGGCGTTGAGATTCTTAGTAACGACGATGCTGAATGGATTATAGAAGACGCAAAGGATTTTGTTCTTAAAATAGAAGAAGTATTAGCCGAATAGGAGTGTCCCGACGAGTCGGGACTAGGGTAAAGCTCTCGCTTTACACTCCAAGGAGGAGGAAGATAATGGTTAAAAAGATAGTTGTTTTGGAGTCTCTGTTTTTAGTGCTGTTTCTTTCTATGGCAGGTTGCGTCCACTCTGAGCCAAATTTTTCTCCTGAGTCTAATTTTTCCCTATTCGACCCGGGAGCGGAGAAAATTGTCAATTATGAGAAGTATGGAGATTTTTCAGGCGTAGGTACAAAGGATTATAAGTACGTCGTCAAAGACCGAAAAGGACTGGCAAAAGCAATAGGAGAAGGAATATATCCCAATACGGAGAGCGTCCTCAAGGACCCTGCCTATCAATCGCTCAAGTCTGCCGGGGAATTGGAAGGCGATATCTGGTCATTTGTGGAGACAGAGAATTATCAGGCGAACTTTTTCAAATGGGCAACTACAGAAGAGACAAAGATACCGGGACTGAAGCTTTATTTTACTGGCTTAGCTCTGGAAAAGGCTGGTCTTTTTGCGCATGCAATAAAAGCCTACTATGCCCTTGTGGTAAACTTTCCCGGGACGATGGACTGGACCTTCTTTCACACGCCCTGGTACCCTGCAAGAGTAGCCATCGATAAGATTATTGTCATCTCTCGCAACCACCCGGAGCTGGGAATGAAATTAGTCGATACTCAAATTAGGATAGAAAACGGTTATGATAACGACCCTGATAACGATGTATTCATTGTGAATCCTGGAAAGATAGTGTCTTGCCCGCCAGATAAAGTTAGAGAGAAAAGGGCCGACCTCAGTAAATTGAAAATTACAAGGACAATAGGGAAAGGTCGTGTGCAATTAGTGCAATTTGAAAATCACCACTGGCAGATGCGTGTGGATGGCAAGCCTTTTATTACTAAAAGTGTCGCTTATACGCCAAATAAAATAGGACTGACACCGGACAATGGTTCTCTGATTGTATACAAAGACTGGATGGTAGCCGATTTTGATAACAATGGAAAGGTGGACGGAGCTTTTGATGCCTGGGTGGACAAAAACAGAAATAATCAACAGGACCCTGATGAGTCGGCGGTGGGAGATTTTGAGTTGATGAAGGAGATGGGGGTTAATGCAATCAGGGTCTATCATCATAGTTACAATAAGGATTTGCTCAAGAGCCTTTATGAAAATTATGGCATTATGGTTATGATGGGAGACTATCTGGGGGCATATGCTGTGGGTTCAGGAGCCGCCTGGAACGTGGGTACTGACTACACTTATCTTGAACATCAGAAGAATATGATAAAAAGTATTAAAGAAATGGTGATGGAACATAAGGACGAGCCTTATATTTTAATGTGGGTTTTGGGGAATGAGAATAATTATGGCGTTGCCAATAATGCCAATGTGGAACCTGTCACATATTATAGATTTGCCAATCATGTGGCTAAATGGATTAAATCCGTTGACCCCAACCACCCTGTGGCAATTTGCAACGGGGATGTTCTCTTTCTGGATATTTTTACAAAGTACTGCCCGGATGTCGATATCTACGGTACCAATAGCTATCGGGGCAAAGATGGATTCGGCAAGAGCCTCTGGGAAAGCGTCAAAGAAGAGTGTGATAAGTCAGTCCTGATTACCGAATACGGCTGCCCTGCTTATGCTGAAGGAAAGAGTCGGGAAGTGGCTGAACGGGCACAGGCAGAGTACCATAGAGGTTGCTGGGAAGACATTATATTCAATAGTGCCGGCATGGGGACAGGCAATGCCATAGGTGGAGTTGCTTTTGAGTGGGTCGATGAGTGGTGGAAGGATGGCAATGCCTGGGAGGCAGGAAAGCAGGGAACAAAAGGTCAGTTCAAAGGTCCTTTTCTTGATGGCTGGCTGTATGAAGAATGGCTGGGAATATGCAGCCAGGGAGATGGGACTCATAGTCCATTCCTGCGCCATCTCCGTCCTGTCTACTATCTCTACCAAGAATTATGGAAAAAGTGACAGGTACTTTTTTAAAAAATTTACAGAGATTTTACAATTCTTTTACACATCCTTAACATTAGTAAGATATACTATATTTTAACATATTCCGAAAAGGCAAACTCCGAGCAATCGGAGGGCGCAAAGCTACGGAACCCAAAAGGCAAATTAAGCGTTTGGTTTCGTCGGTTAGCCGGGCTGCCGATAACGAAAGTTATGTGACAGGTCGGCTTTTTATTATTGTAACGATAATTCGGAGTGTAAAGTGCCCCGATAAAGGAGTGTAAAGCGAGAGCTTTACTTTAGTCAAACTTTCGTTTGACACTCCAGACAAACTCTTGGAGTGTAAAGCGCCCTGATAAATCGGGATACTTAGGAGGGGTTCTTGAAGCGGATAGTTTTTTTAATTTTCTCAATTCTTTTTCTGGCACTGGAATGCTTGGCGAGAGAAGTTCCAGTCGGGTATTTATGGATAGATACCATATTGAATGTAGAAATGATTAGTAAGAAGGTAGCGCCGCACTGGCAGGTTGAGGATAGTGGTTTAGCCAAGGACTTTACTTATGATGAAACCACCACCTTCCCCAACAAATGGAAAAGTAGTGACGGGGAATCGCTCTTTCTCAATCTCGGGTTTCGCCCAGTGGAGAGAGTTGTCGGGGAGTTGGGAGTGGAGGTCGTAGGGAATTATGCTGATACTCTGTATCAGCCCATTAATGATGAGCATCGTTTAGATTTTAATAAAGAGAGGTTTCGCTGGGTAAAGGGAGAACTGAAGTACCAGGGAGACTGGTTAAAGGCAAATATTTTTCGGGGAATTGGTCATTACCACTGGGGATATGAGGGAGATATCTTTGGGCTCTATCCCGAACAGTATGATATCGACACCTATAGAAGAGTCAGCGGAAGGTCTATCCCCCAGGGTGGAGAGATTACAATCAGCCGTTTTGTCGGCGGTAAGGCAACAGTGGTAACAGGCCCGGAATTGGTCTGGGGTAGTGATTGGTCAACTTATGCCAGATATAATTTCTGGTGTGGTCCTCTGGCCTGGGCGATGATTTATAAGAATGAAAAGATAAAATGGGGCAAAGAAAACGAACATTTACAGGCAGGGGAAATTAGCGCACAAACTAAGCTTTTGGATATGTTTCCGTTCCAGTTCGGTCTACTTTATCAGCCATTCCGTGTAGGTTACAAATATACGTATGTAAAGGCGAGTGCGCCCTATGATGTAAATGATATAAAGGAAGGAGAGACTGACCACTGGGATGCAATCGGCGTAAAGACAAGTATAAGGACAAGAGAGATTCCCTGGCTTAACAGGGCTACTCTTACTTACACCTATGCTGGACTGGTGGCAGGAAATAAGCATGAAATTCTGCTACAGTTAGAAAAGGCTCTCTCAGGTTCTTTGAATTCTACTTTGGAATTTACTTACAGGCACCCGGTATTAGGTCCCGTCCCTTATATCTATGAAGGCACAGAAGACAATCCGGGACCGCCGTTGGCTCTCCCCAGGGGAGAGAATGACCCATTCTGGGTAAATCAGGACAATCGTGAAGCAACTCTTCTGGCTCTCTTTTTCACTTATGACCCTACTCCAGGAACCTGGTTTTATCGCTGGCAGCCAAATATTTTGGAGGAATGGAATCTCAATCCTCAAGAAGATGCTAAAATCTCTTTTGCTCTTGGCTACTTTCTTTCATATTTCCCCACTACCACTGACTTACAGACTTACTACAGTAAGGAAGGAGAAATAGTGTGGGAGCCGAGTTATAGTAATGGTATGTGGGCCACTAAGAGGCCCATCCATTCTTTTTCGCTTATTGCAAAAGTCAACACAGGAGGGCCAAAGTTTCTCATCAATATGCGCGGAGGTGAGTTATTGGCCACGGGCGGGATGAGCTATACTACCAGCGACGATAAAGAGAAGCCCGAGACGGACTTCTTTTCCATAGGGGCGGGTATAACCGAGGGACCCTACCACTTAGGGTTCAGTTTTGGAAGCGCTGTCTGGGGACCTGAAGAGTGGCACAGGAGATTTGGAGAGACAGTGGATAGGCTATACAGGGTTTCCTTAAGCAGAACCATCGGGAAATATTCTACCGTGGGTATAGAGTATATTGGTTATAGAGAAAGCGATGGCAAATATATTGCTCCAGAATTAGGTGCTTTTGATGAGATAAGGCTCTTTTATAGACTCCACTTTTCAAGTCTATTGCCCATTGTTAGGTAGTTTTATATTCTAGGGTGGTAATTGGAGTGTCAAACGAAAGTTTGACTGGGGGTAAAGCTCTCGCTTTACACTCCAGAAGGTTGAGGGGACTTTTGGAGTCTCAAACGAAAGTTTGACTGAAAAAATGAAAAGAATTATCAATCTTCTATTTCCCCTGTTAATAATAATGGTTGCTATAGAAATTCCAGTAAATGGTGATGAAGGAAATAGGGAGACCAAATATAACGAAGTAAAAGTTGTGAAACTTCCCAATGGAAATTGGCAACTAATGGTAAATAGCCAACCTTATTTTGTTAAAGGAATTACATATAGCCCTCATAAAGTTGGACAAGATCCAAATCAGGCTACTTTGGATGATTGGATGATAGCTGATTACAACAATAATGGACGAATTGATGGTCCTTACGGTGCCTGGGTAGATAAGAACCAAAATAATAAACAAGATAACGATGAAATTGTAGTCGGAGATTTTCAATTAATTAAAGAGATGGGATGCAATACAATTCGTCTTTACCACCACGCTTCAAATAACCCAGCAGTAAAGAAATCATATATCTATAAAAACAGCTTTAATCTTTATGACCATCCATTTAATAAAGAACTGTTGAGGGATTTATACTCTACCTATGGAATCCGGGTAATTATGGGTGATTTTCTGGGAGCTTACGCTACCGGGTCGGGAGCTCAATGGGAGGAAGGAACAGATTATCGAGATGAAACTCAACGGGAAAACATGATGAATAGTGTCCGGGATTTGGTATTAGAACATAAGGATGAAGATTATGTTTTATTCTGGATGTTAGGAAATGAAAACAACTACGCTCGTTTAACACATACTAATGCTCAAAAATATCCTGAAGTATATGCTAAATTTGTGAACGAGGTAGCCAAAATGATTCACCGTTTAGACCCCAACCATCCTGTAGCCGTCTGTAATGGAGATTTAGGGATGCTTGATTACTATGTAAAATTTGCTCCAGAGATAGATATTTTTGGGGCTAATTCATATCGTGGACCTAATGGCTTTGGAGACCTTTGGAAAACAATAAAAAATAAATACAATAGACCTGTATTAATAACCGAATATGGTACCGGTTTGCCTCTTCAGGGCGGAGAGCCTTCGGAAAGTAAACAAGCAGAATATCACCAAGGATGCTGGAACGATATAGTCCGCAATCAGTCCGGAGGAGAAGGAAGGGGTAATGCTATCGGTGGTGTCATCTATACCTGGGTAGATATATGGTGGTTGGGTGGTAACCCACTCACCCTGGAACCTCCTGAGCAATACGGCCTATGCAGTCAAGGCGATGGACTCCACAGCCCTTTCTTGAGAGAGCCCAGGGAAACTTATTATCTATACCAAAAATTGTGGAGAGAATGAAAAGTTGAGGAGAGGGAAAAATGGGAAATAAAATATTCAAATTAATAGCTGTTCTATTTTTTCTGGTTCTAATCGGTTGCGATCAGAATCCATTCGACAAACTTTATGACCCCACAGGAGACGGAGCTCTGGGTGGAGGATGGGGAGATTGGAAAATCTATGATGACCAGCTGAATACCCGCGGGGGAGTAATGCTCTGTCCCAGTGATGAACATCAGACTTTTGCTGAAGTAACTGGAAATCCCCATAGTGGCGAAAGATGCATAAAGTACTCCTGGGATGGGACAAAGTTATGGGATAAAGAAAAGAACGAACCCGCTGACTGGACAGCAGCCGTTCTAATTGTTGCCCCTACCTGGCGGGAGTACGGGCAAGAGAAAGACCTGAGGCTAGGGGATTATACCAAGATTACCTTTTGGGTAAGAGGAAAGCTTTCTAGAAATGGAGAAATCAGATTTGAAGGCCCGGGAGACTATAAAAAGGGCAAGTGCGACTTTAAAAAGCTAGACCAGCTTCCAGGCGATTGGCGTGAGTATAAAATAGACTTTACCGGCAAGACTGACCTTTCACGGGCGAAGGAGTTTTTCAAAATTGTTTTTGATGGAGGTGGTGGAACAGTATACGTGGATGACATAACCTATAAGTAAGTAATTTTCCATGAAAATGGTAGTCGCTCCGATTCATCGGAGCGTCCATATTCGCAGACTGAAGTCTGCGACTACCTTCATCGGAGAGTTGGAAAGCTTTACCAAATCTTAGAGAAAGGAGGAAGAGATGAAAAAGAATCTGACATTAGCGATTTTGCTGATAGGGGCACTGACACTTGTTTTGGGTTGCACAAGGTATTTAGCAGAAGAGCCTCTAAAGAGGGAAACAGAAGTGGCTATGGCTCCCACAGAAGAGGCGCCAGAATTGAAGTCTCTGGCACCGATTGAAGAGGCGCCAGAATTGAAGTCTCTGGCACCGATTGAAGAGGCTCCCGCGGAGATTGAGCCTTCAGAAACTAAGGAAGTGGTTTCCAAACCAGCCAGAAAAGCGGATTTCAAAAGAGTCTTCAATGTCTACACCGACAGAGTAGCGCGCGATAACCATTATTGCCCTTCAGGCTGGATGGGAGACTACGGAGACTTGAGGATTATTGAGAACTGGGCTCAAAAACCCCATTCGGGAAAGACTTGCATAAGGATTGAATATTCAGCTAAGAGCTCACAGGGAGCTGGATGGGCAGGCATCTACTGGCAGAACCCACCCAATAACTGGGGAACAGTAAAAGGAGGCTACAATTTAACCGGGGCAAAGAAACTAACCTTCTGGGCGAGAGGAGAAAAGGGAAGAGAAATCGCAGAGTTTAAGATGGGCGGAATTACTGGAGAATATGCAGATTCCGCTTCCGCAAGTGCAGGCGTGATAGAACTGACCAAGAAGTGGAAAATGTATACAATAGATTTGGTAGATAAAGACCTCTCCTACATCAGTGGTGGATTTTGCTGGGTGACCAGTTATTATGATAATCCCAACGGCTGCGTTGTCTGCCTGGACGATATAAAATACGAATAAGGGGAGTGTAATCCTGATAAAGGACAGCTACTCGGGGTCGTCTCTGACCCCGAGGTAACTTTGTTGGGCTCAGGGACGAGCCCGACCAAGTTAGGTCGGTCGCCCTTTAGGGTGACGAAACCATTTCTGTGGAGTGTAAAGCGGAAGCTTTACGTTGTCAAACTTTCGTTTGACACTCCAAACAAACTTCAGGAGAGGAATAATGGAAAAGAAATTGATTTTCATTCTTTTGTTCATCTTGTTGTTACCTTCCCAATCTATTTCTGCCGACAGAGAACTTTTCTATGTCTACTCAAGCAAGTATCCTAAGGAAAACCATTATTCCCCTTCCGGATTAATGGGAGATACAGGAGACATAGGATTGAGTGGAGGATATATTCCCACTCCCTCAGGTGGGAAAGCCTGTTTGAAAATAGCCTACAAGCCGAAAGGCGCCAAGGAGTGGGCGGGCATTTACTGGCAGAATCCGCCCAATAACTGGGGAGAAGTTGAAGGTGGTTATAACCTTGAGGGAGCAGATAAATTGACCTTCTGGGCTAAAGGAGAAAAGGGCAGGGAGAGGATAGCTCTGTTCAAGATTGGTGGCATAACAGGAAGGTATAACGATTCTGACAGCGCCTCCATAGGTCCGGTGAAGTTATCCAAAAAATGGAAGCAGTATACCATCAGTTTGAAAAGAAAAGATTTGCATTATATATCTGGCGGCTTCTGCTTTACTGTAAGGAGAGTAGACAATCCGAGAGGGGGCACTTTTTATCTCGATGAAATAAGATACGAGGGAAAAGAAATCAAAGGAGCAGAAATAGCAATTGATAGAACTCCTCCCAAGGTCTCTATGCATATTCCCGCAAACTCTTTTTCTCCCGATGGCGATGGAGTAAATGACTTAATATCCTTCGAGGTAAAGGCTAAAGATAACGTCGCAGTAAATAGCTGGAGACTGGAAATATCAACGCTCGATGGTAAATCGGTACGAACTTTTCAAGGCGACGGGACACCTCCCTCGAAGTTAGCCTGGGATGGCATTGATGACTATTATCACCGGCTCTCACCTTCCGGAGAATATGTTACTGTTTTCAGCGCCTCTGATAGGGCAGGCAACTGGGGCCTGAGTGAAACTCAGAAGATTGAATTGAAACTCATTCCTCAACTTAAAGAAGTCAAAGTCATTGAAGAAGAACGGGGATTGGTGGTTAGGCTTACCTCCAAGGTCCTTTTCGATTTTGACAGATTTGAATTGAAAGAGATAGCTCGCTCTTCCCTTGATGAAGTGGTGAATTTACTTAAAGCTTATCCAGAGAATAAGGTAAAGGTTGAAGGTCATACTGATAGCGTTGGCACTGCAGACTATAATTTGCAGCTTTCCCAACTACGAGCAGCGAGCGTAGCCAAATACCTGATTCGGGAAGGGATTCCAACTTCAAGGATAGAAATTGCTGGCTATGGTGAAACGAAACCTATTACTTCCAATGTTACTATTCAGGGAAGGCAGCAGAACAGAAGAGTAGAAGTCGTCATCCTGAAATAAAAAAGGGGACAGGTACATTTTTCACAAAAAAGTGACAGGTACAATTTTTCTGAAAAAATTTTACAATTTTTTTACAAAAACTTTACACATCTATAACATTAATAAGATATACTATTGGCAAAGGAATATTTCCGAAAAGGCAAACCCCGAGAGATTGGGGAGCGCAAAGCTCAGGGACCAAAGCGTAGAGGAGGCAGTTTGTAACCTCCTAAAAGTGATGGTTTCCGTTGAGTCCGCCGGGCTGCCGATAACGCAAGTTATGTGACAGGTCGGTTTTTTTATTATGGGAGTTTACGAGTTCGGTCGGTCGCCCTTCAGGGTGACGGCGAGCGGCGATGTAGGGGCGAGCCGCCGTGCTCGCCCAAAGGACGGCACCATAAATGGTGCCCGACCAGTAATTGGTTGGTCGCCTTTTAGGATGACGCAAATTAAGTGAAAGGAAAGTGATGTGGATGCAAACAAAAACCGATAAAGAACAAAAAATTCTTACGAAACAGAAAGGAGGTGAAAAAAGATGAAGACAAGGACTTTAGTTGTTTTTGGTCTTGCAATGGGAATGGTGGTAGCTTGTTTAGGGATAGCTACTGCTGCCTTTACCCCAGTTAGCTCGAAATCTGTGACAGCAGAAATTGAATTTACCGAGCTTCCTAGTGGAACGATGACAGCAGATCTCTATAACCACGACGGCACCTCGGCACCCGAGATTTCCTGGACTGGTGTGACTCTAGGTGTAACTGAGTGGAAAGCAGCCGACCAGTATATTGAGGTAACCAACACTTACAATAAAACTGGTTGGGGAATTCAGATTTACACCGATAACTTGCCGTCTGGGACAACCGAGTATAATCCGGCTGGTCTAATAGCCACTGATGATGAAAAGAGCGTGCTACCTCTTACATGGAGAATCATGGGTGAAAAAGTCATCTCCGGCTCGGATGAGCTCGATATACAAGAGGTGCCTGATCCGGTTGATCCGGACAAGCATCATCTCCAGCCCGCTAAGGACGCAGGCAAGGTGTACTATCCGTGGCTGTGGATGAAGGATGCCAGCACGCCGGAGATTCCGGAGCTGTATACGGAGGCGTTCGTGAATGGAGAAGATTATGTGACCGTCTGGAATGAGACCGGCGTTCACCATGCCGAAGGTCCACTTGACTACTATGCTTCTCCTTCTCCAAACTATGTCTATATTGGAGCGAGGTTCACAACAGCTACGACACCAAGGATCTACAGGACCAGTAAGCTGACTGTAGAACTATTCTGGCAGTAATCAGATAACTCTCTATTATGGGATGGGAGCTCAGCTCCCACCCATATGAGGGTTAAACTGGTTGAAGTGTAATCGCGGAGGGGCGACCGCAATTTATCCCGATACATCGGGATGGTCGCCCAGTGGTCAAACTTTCGTTTGACACTCCAGAGGCAATAAATAAATTGGTTACACAATGAAAACTATGAACAGAAAAAATCTTATCATCCTATTCTCTCTGTTTTTAACAGGGATATCCATATCCGCAGTTAGCTCTGCCCGGGCGGACGTATATAATGTTTATAACGATGCCGGGATTCCTGGAGATTCTGATGTCTGGAAATGGTCATATGGTAATTCAGGTTCATTTAACGGAGACTATATGGGTGAAAACCCACCAGAAGGGAATAAATGCTTCAAGACGAGTCATACCTCTTGGGCTGGCTGGGGAGTCTTCTTGATTAAGCCCGTTGAGCATACAGTAAACTTATCCAATTATGATAGTTTAAAATTCTGGATAAAGACATCTAAAGTTCAAAACTATCTGATAAAAATTGAAATTCAAGAAGCTAATAGCAACGGAAAAAAATCAGATGCTATCTATATAGAAGGGTCTTATTCTTGGAAAGAAATAACCGTCCTGAAGAGCTGGTTTAAAGGAGTGGACTTTAGTAAAATCTTTTCACCATTTATAGTGACGATGAATTACCCCGGGGAATTCTACATCGATGATGTTCGCTGGACAACTCCCAATTCATTCCCCAATCAACCCAGTTCACTTGGACCCACAAAATATGTGAATGGAAGCTGGGGGACTGATAACACACCCACACTACAGTTCACTCAGTCGGACCCGGATACAACAGACACATTGAAGTATACTATACAAATAGATAATAATTCCAATTTCTTATCACCGGAAGTTAATTATACATCTAGTCTATTGGCTCAAGGAGAAACGAGCTATACACCACCAGCCTTAGCCAATGAGAGTTACTACTGGCGGGTGATGTCCACAGACAATAAAGGAGCAACGAGTGGTTGGGCAATCGCCAATGGCGGGAATGTGGCGTTCGGGATAGACACAAGCATGCCCTCGATTCCGGAGGTGACAGATGATGGAGAGTACACATCATCAACGACACAATTGCATGCCACCTGGTCTTCATCTGATGCCCAGTCAGGGATAGCCGAGTATCAGTATGGTATTGGCACAACAGCAGGAGGGACAGACGTAGTTGGCTGGACGTCGGCAGGGATAAACACTTCGGTGACAAAGACAGGATTGAGTTTAGTTGATGGGGAGACATATTACTTTACAGTGAAGGCGAAGAATGGAGCAGAACTCTGGAGTAATGCAGAGAATAGTGATGGTATAACGGTGAACACAAACGTTCCCGAATCTCCTCTACTGGTATCGCCAGCAAATGGTAGTGCCACCAATGATACCACGCCGACATTTGACTGGAGTGATGTGAGTGACCCATCGGGCATAACTTACCAGATACAGGTAGATAATACGGGAAGTAGTTTTCCTTCACCAGAGATAGATGAGAGCGGACTGGCATCATCAACCTATACACCGGCAACTGTCCTGGAAGCAGGGGACTACTGGTGGAGGGTGATAGCCACAAGTGGAGTGGGCATTACAGGGGGATGGTCAGCGACCTGGACATTAATAATAGACGCAACTGCACCAGGAGCGCCAACATTGATATCGCCAATTGATAATTATGTAACTAATGACCAGACACCGACTTTTGACTGGAGTGATGTGAGCGACCCTACTGGAGTCACTTATGAAATTCAGGTGGGTATCATCTCCAAGAGTGGGCTCACTTCGTCTGAATATACCCTGGAGACATCCTTAGATTATGGAACTTATACCTGGAAGGTAAGGGCTGAAGATGGTGTTGGTAATACAGGCAACTGGTCTCAACCTCGCACACTAACAATTGCCAATCTCTTATCTTATAATGTTTATACAGATGCTGGTTTACCTTACCTGCCCAGTCCTTACAGGTCAGATATTTATAAGTGGAGTACTCTGGGACCTGATGGTTATGACCTGGACCCGATTGAAAGTGCTTCAGACGTGCCAGAAGGCACTGAATTTCTGAGAGCAACTGTTCCAGGCGGGAATACCTGGGCAGGATGGGGAGTATTCTTCTTTAATAAGGATAATCCCAATGACAGATATGGGAAAAATCTTTCAGATTACGCAGATGGTTATCTTAGGTTCTGGGTAAGGACAGAGGTAAACCTTAAGGTGGAAATACAAGACACGGGTGAAATTACAAAGACAAAGTATATTAGCAATTATGGCTGGAATCAAAATCTCGTCTGGCAGGAGATTTCTATTCCCATAGCAGATTTTACTACTAATACGAGTTTCTTAAGCAATATATATTCTCCTTTTTCAATTACTGTAGAAACAGATAACAAGGTCTTTGACATCGATAATGTAAGGTGGGTCAGGCAGGTAGAGATGCCTGGAGCCACTGAGGTAGAAGTGGTTGGTCGGCAACTTTTTGTTGATGGTAATCTCTTTACAGTGAAAGGAGTCTGCTATAGTCCTATTCCGGTAGGGGAATACCATACCTATGACTGGTCAAGCTACCCCGATAATTATGGTAAAGACTTTGCTCTTTTGAGAGCAATGGGCTGCAATACAATCAAAATCTACAAGCCTCCTACCCAGATAGCGGCAATGGACGCTGCTTACCTTAATGGACTCTATGTAATTATGGATTATTCAATCAACTGGAGTGCCGATGTCAGTGACCAGGCCACAAGAGACAATATAAAGAGCGGATTCCTGGATATGGTCAATACCTGGAAAGACCATCCAGCAGTCTTAATGTGGAATTTGGGGAATGAGATGAACGCTCACGTTTCTTCTCTTCCTGACTGGTATAGTTTAGTAAATGAGTGCGCTCAGGCTGCCCACAATGTGGATCCCAAGCATCCAGTTACTGCCGCCTGCCAGGATGTTGGGGGAGGTATAGAAACACAGATTGACAGTTATGATAGTTCAGTGTCCGATATGGACATCTGGTCAGTTCAGTTATATCGGGGCAAGTCTTTTGGAGATCTATTTACCAGTTTTGCAGGTAAAAGCTCCAAACCGCTTTTGTTGACAGAATTTGGCTGTGATGCATATAACGGAACTATCGGAAGTGAAGACCATGATACCCAATCAACATATATAGATAGCCAGTGGGAAGAAATTAACAATAATCTAAGCAGCACCAACGCAAGCAACGTCTCTATTGGTGGATGCGTGTTTGAATGGAGCGATGAGTGGTGGAAACATGATGGCGGTTCAAATTCTGTTCACGATACAGCAACTGACTGGCCAAATCCCAATTATAGTGACCCTAATATGAATGAGGAATGGTGGGGAATTGTGTCAGTTGCTCCCGGCACTTATCACAAAACACAACGGCAAGCCTGGTATACTCTACAGGGATGGTGGGTGACCGCACCTTTATTGACTGTGACTTTAAAGAAGATTATTGATAATACCGTGCCACAAGAGCAATTGTTCACCTGGACAAATGTAAGTCCAGGAGTAGATATATGGAGAATCGCCGACCAGTATCTCCAGGTTGATGCAGATACTTCCTTTTCAGACTGGGGAATTCAGATTTACACAGACAACTGCGCGGCAGATGCTGACCCTCAATTTTACATTGTCAATCCGAGTTCGGTCAACCCTGCAGGTCTGTTAGCCACAGATGACCATATAGGTCGCATTCCTCTTTGCTGGAAGATTACAGATGAGGTATGGACCGAGAGTAGTCCATCTCCTGACGACGGGGGTCCGGGGCCTGGCCCAGAGGACCCGATAGAGGTTCCCGACCTCACAATTCCCAATGCTTACTACTTTGAGAATAATTATCTGTGGATGAAGGATAGGGGTACACCGGATGACCCCGAGACTCCTTCACTGGATGAGACCTTTATTGATGGTGAGTATTATGTCACAGTATGGGACCAGCAGGGCATCCAATGGGGAGGGGACCCTGCCGAGCACGGTGGGGGTATGTCATCGCCAAACTATATTTACATCGGTGGGAAATTTATCAATGCTACAACGCCACGAACATACAAGACTAATAAGTTAACCTTAGAAATGTATTTCCCATAAGTTATCTCCTCTCCCCTTGGGGGAGAGGGAGGGGTGAGGGGGGACTGGAGTCCTCCCGAAAGGGAGGAAAAAGGATAAGAAAATGTGGAAACGTATCAGAAAATTTCAAATAACAACAGTATGGGTTTTAACCATTACTCTTTGTCTATTATCTGTTAACTCTCTACTTGCTGGGATTACAGTTGAGCCTGTTCGGCAGGAGATAAAGGTTTCTCCAGGAGAGAAGGCCCAGGGAAGTTATTTTGTATATAATGTTGGCAAAGAGCCGACTCATGTTACTGTAGCACCACGGGACTGGTTCGTGTTAAAAGAGAATAAAGGTATAAATGCCGATTCTTGGCTGAAGATTACGCCCCAGGAACTTGACCTTGAACCAGGTGAAAGGAAAGAAGTAAAGTATGAAGTGGCTGTTCCCACGAGAGCTATTGGCGAATTGGTGGCGATGATATCCTTCGTTCCTCAGGCGGAAGAGGAATCAATGATAAATGTTGTCTTCAGTGTTTCCCTGTATGTTATGATTGAAGGGACGGAGATTTTGAAGGGAGAGATTAGTAATGTGGATATCAGGAAATGGGAAAGAGAAGGGTCATCTGAATTGAGGTTTGGAGTTGTGGTTGAGAATAGAGGGAATGTACATTTGCGGCCAAAAGGAAAGATAGTAATTGAGGAGAGAAAAGGTAAAGAAGTTAAGGAATTGGAGTTAACTTATGGCTGGCCGGTCTATCCGGGCAAGAATCGCGCCTACTTTGGAGACTGGAAAGGAGCAAGCCTTAAGAGTGGTAAGTATAAGGCTATAGCGACTGTTGATTACGGAGACCCCGAGAACATATTAAAGAAAACAGTTTCATTTGAAGTGGATAAAAAGGGCAACATTGAAATGGGCAAGAAGTAATACGGCAGGTTGGTCGCCCTTCAGGGTGACGAATAGAGGATAGAAAATGGCAAGGGAAAGGCGTAGATTAATCAAAATATTGGCTTCTATTTTATTTGCAGGGATTTTTATATCCTTTTTGCCTTTTACGGTAAGTAGTATTTTTATCCCTGTAGATAAAGAGACATTTATTGCCTCGGTTACTTTAAGACCTCCTCAGGACTATGCTGAAAAGAACATAGGTCCTCCTGGAGGCTCTCTCTACTTGGAGGACGGCACCGGGGTGACAATTCCTGAAGGAGCATTGACGAAGTGGGTTTCTGTATCCATCAAAAGGATAAAGGACATACAAAACCTTCCTTTAGGAAATAGGGCTGCTATGCCTGTAGAGCCCATTTCGGCATACGAGTTTGGTGCCAGCGATTTGGATGGTAAAAAGGTTAATAGTCTTATGTTTAACAAGGCTTCAACTGTTATTCTGGCGTACGGAGATGGGGATGGAATTTTAGAGGAGAGATTGCGCATTTTCTGGCGAGACCTTCTCGATTGGAGGTTGAGCGGAGGCGAGGTAGATAAAAAGAATAAAATAGTAACTGCAAAAAATGTAATGCATCTATCTAAGTTTGCTCTCTTCCCGATACGATTTGGGCTTTCTGCGGATGCTTATAGACCAGTAAGAAAGATTATTACTCCGGCATACAAGGACGGCATTAACGATGAAATTGAATTCGAGAATTTAGATGGTAAGCAGTTTACTATTAGAATTTACGACATCACAGGCAAAAGAATAAAGATTCTGCGTAACAATCCTGTCTGGGATGGCACTGACGATGATGGAGACATTGTGGAGAGTGGGGTATATATTTATCAATTGAAGGTTGAAGACAAGGTTATTAGCGGGGTGATAGCTGTAGCCAAATAAGAAGTTGGAGTCCTCCCGAAAGGGAGGAAAAACCCCCGATTTCATCGGGGGAATCCAGAATTTGTTGGGGGGATGAAAGAAAATGGTACAGAAAAACAACGATGAAAAGAGAGAATTTGTCCGTTTTAATGTCGGCC
>JABUBN010000206.1_pt1 | contig 16482 bp, 20 predicted proteins | sample 7240341 | NCBI WGS metagenome assembly JABUBN01 (sample SAMN07256345, study PRJNA390944) | subsurface metagenome | isolation source: Methane hydrate marine sediment | place: Pacific Ocean: Eastern North Pacific, ODP site | reverse complement strand
ATTGCCGGTTATTGTGAAGTAACTGACGAGAGCCTGTTATCGAGTGCTATAAATGCAAGCGAACTCGTCTCGGGTCTTTTTGGTAGAGCCTTAGCCTGGACTTTGGATCGGAATTTCATATTGACAGGGTCAGGGAGCGGTATTCCACTTTCGATAATTAACGGAAATGATTTTCTCGGGCAAGCCGGGGAATCCGAGCAAGACGCTTCGACTGTTAAGGTAGAGAATATTTCCGGTATGCTAAAAAAGCTCCACGTTGGAGCGTGGGGGAAAGCCCTCTTCATTTCTAACGTGAGCCTCATCGATGACCTTATGCGTTTAGCCTGGGCAGTTGGGACGAGTTATATCCCCTGTCCGGCTTATAATACTAAAACGGGTAAATGGAATATTATGGGAATCGATTTAAAATTTAGTCAGCATACTAATTATATTGGGTCAGCGAATTGTATAATTTTAGCAGATTTTTCCCGGTATATAGTTTTGACTCGGGATCAGATGACTATAAAATTTGACCCTTACACGCAAGCGACTTCGGGGAAAAATAGGTATATAATTAACTATTTCGTTGATGCAATGAGCGCTGATAGTAAAGCGGTAGAATACGCAGATGGAACTTCGCAGGTGAGTTGCTTTGTAGGCCTTAATGCTATAACTTAAAAATAAAAAAGGCTCCCGGCCAAAAGAGCCTTTCCTATGCGATATTGCCGATTTGAGAATCTTAAATCGACCTTTTTTTATTATAGGGGAATTAAAGAAAAAAATCAAATATTTCGAATAATTAGGCGGTCCGGATCTTTTCCAATTCCTTTTTGGACTGCCGGTCCCTGCTCCCTGGTTTTAGTGCATACCCAGGGAGCAGGGAACTCTAAGAAAGGGGGTAAAAAATGAAAAAGAAAAAGAAAACAATCGAGCCTTCGGGGACTATAACACCGACTAAGGACTTCTTCAAATTCAAATCTAAAAATATCGGAATATTTAAAAAGCCGAAAATAGAAAGAAAAGATAATACTAAATAATAAAAGAAAAGGTTTTAAAATAACTCGGTGATTCGGACTTTCTGGCTAGGGTTCTCCGGGTCATCGATCCCCTGCTCTCTGTTTTAGAGTCGGTGCTTTTTCAGGGAGCAGGGAATATTTAAAAGGAGTTTAAAAATGAGTACAGAATTTTTGGCGATTATAATTGTAATAGTGTTTGTTGCGTTTCTTTTTATTACGGACTGGAAGAGTGAGGATTAGAGGGCAGGGGAATTAAGAAGGGGGTTTTTCTATGGAGAAAGAGGTCGTCGATTATGATTTTCAGTCTCAATTATTAGAGGAGAGAAAAGAAAAAATTAGGGGGATTAAAAAGATGAAATTTGACGAAGAATTTCACATAAAAGATCGGGCAGAGTGGAGCGTCGATTTATACCTAGAGTTAGATAAATTCATTATGAATATAAAGACCGGGGTCAGAAAGGAATTTTTAGAAAGTTATATAAAATATTCTTATAATGGGTTGTTATTTTGTTATATTATGCTTAGGAAAAAAGAGACTGTCCGGCTTTGGGCGAAAATTGGATATACTTCTCTCGGTGCTGTACCTCTTTTTGTCAGGGATTATGAGCCGATCTCTCGTCGGCTCGGGGTAATGATAGCTTTCGATGATCAAAGGGAATTTTTACAGAATAAAGAGGCTATGTTAGACGTCGTTTTTGGTATCGTTAAAAAGGCTTTTCAGGGGATGGCCGACCGGAAAAAAAGTAAAAAAACCCCTCTTTTAAAGAGGTTAAAAGAAGTTGAGCAGATAGAAAGAAAAGTAATTGAGCCGGTAAAACCGACAGAAGTATTCAGACCGTCGCTTGATTTGAGCGTAGACGGTAACGGATATATAGACGTGCATTTTAAAATTTTAAAGAGTCAAAAGGAACTTCTAAACAGAATTTTGCAGGAGACTATTTTAAAATAAGAGAGGAGATTGAATAAGGATGAGGAATCTGAAAGTTGGCCCTGGTTTTTTTGGATGGGCGGAGAATTTCATTGAAGACATACCTGAAGAAATGGTAGAAATTAGTATTAGAACTTATTCCTTTTTCGGTATTAAATATAAAGATGAAATGGTTTTTAAATGCAAAGTTTGCAATCAAGTTTTACATCCACAATTTGATAGTGAGGGGCGTACTGTCCGAAGTGCTTGGCAGTGCCCTAATGGTTGTAAATTAAAAGATTTAGAAATAATGAAAGGAGATTGAAAAAATGAGAAGTAAAATTTTATTAGTGGCTTTAGTCTTGTTTCTTGGTTTGATTTTCGTCAGCTCCGGGCTTGCTGAACTCTATATCATAAACGACAAAGAGGGTAAAAATGTTTGCATAACGAATATTACTCTTGAGATATCGAAGTACCGGGAGCTCGGTTATGAGTTGATTTTAGTACCCCCTTCTAACCTAAAATTGACATTTTTACCCACATTAAAAGAGGGAGAGATAAAAGGAACAGAGATAGTACAAGATACCGGAGTACAAGATACCGGAGCAGATATTCAGATTGTAGACTGGACTAATTACGTTGACGGAAATTATTACTATGTCGAAGGGCTTTTAAGAAATACCGGGAGAGACGAGGTCAAATATATACAAATTACAGCGGTAGCTTATGACAAATCTAAGAAACTTGTTACGCTAAAACGGAGCTATGCGAATCCGGCAGATCTAAAACCCGGTCAAGAGGCAACCTTTAAAGTTATGATTAAGTATAGCTCGAGGATAGAGGATTTTGATCTTAGAATAAATTGGAAAGATTAAAATGAAAGGAGATTAAAAAATGAAAAAATATCGTTGCTGTAAATGTGGAACTGTCTTTACCGGTTGGGGAGTAGGAGAGACTTGCCGGGATTGTGGCGGTAAATTAGAGCTTATAAAAGAAGAATAATTGAAAGGAGTAAATAAAAAATAATGATTAAAATTTTTGTTAGGATTTACCAGGTTGTTGCAGATTTTATCTTATATCGTTCATATAATAAATTTAGGTGGTAAAAAAAAGGAGAGATTGATTAATGAAAAATATGAATCCTAAAATTGTGGAAATTTTGGACGAGAGAAACTTAAAATTTAGGTGTAAAAAGTGTAAAGAGATATGGTACCCGAGTATTAAGCCGGGTAGCGATGGACGCTTATATCGAAGGTCCTGGCAATGTCCTAGAGGCTGTACCTGGAATTCAAAAAGCGAGAAGGTAAAAATATAAGGGGGGGGTTTAAAGAAATGAGAAGAAAGTATTATTTGATAGTTTTATTTTTAATATTAGCTATACTTTTATCGGGTTGCAATGTGGCGATAACTCCGGGTACTAACGAGGCAAAAGTAAGAGGAGTTATTAACGAATATTTTTTAGCGGTCAGTAATCAGAATTGGAGTAAAGCGAAAAGCTGTTGCGTCTATGGCTCGGAGCGATATTATGCTACTTGTCAGGGGGAGGCTATAATCAATTCTTTATATGAGTATTGTAATATCGTAACTATTAATACTTATGCCGATATTTTGAGCGTATCTACTTATGGGAATTATAGCGAGGCTTATTGTTATTTTAGTGGTTTAATAACTGCTTGCGGTTATTATGAAAGCGATAGCAGTTATGGGTATTATTATTTGCAGAAAGTCGGTAACAGTTGGAAGATATACGCTCCATAGAAAAAGATACCAGAGAGGACAAAGAAACGCTATTAAGGGCTAAATTTTAGCGTTTTATGATATAATTGTTACGTGGGCAGGGAGTTAGCTCCCTGTTTTACCTGGCCGGCGGTTGGGAATTTTGGTTACCCCTTTAATTCTGACCAATGGCCAGGTCTGATATGGTATAATTGTTATATTACGCGTGCAGGGGGAAAAGGATATCTGGTAGCTCTCCCTGTTTTACCTGGCCGGCGGTTGGAGAGTTAGTCGACCCTTTCACTCTTTCCGCTGGCCAGGCTTGAAAGGGTCGATATATGAAGAAAAAAGAATATCGGGACCAAGAGCATTTTTTAGATAAAAACTCAAGATTAGATTCTACAGAATATCCGGAATTATGGGAACAGCATAAACGAATCAAGTTAGGGTTTTTTCACACAAATATATTATCTCAATTAAGGCCTGGCGCGGTGAAGTTATACGATATAATTTTATGTTGCACTAATAGAAAACAAAGCACTTATGCCGGGAATCCGCAATTAAGCAGACTATCGCAATTATCAGAATATAGTATCGGAAAGACAAAAAATTCATATTTAAATGAGCTGGAATACTGGCACTTAATTAGAAGAGATTTGAAACCTAACCGGTGGAATAAAGGAAAGAAAGACAGAACTATTGACAGAACTATCGTATGTTTGAGGTGGGATACAGCAGAAGAAAAATTATTAGAAGAAGGAAAAATTACCAAAGAAGGTATTGCCGGACCTAATCCTTTTTCAGGACTTAAAAAAAAGAGGGAGTAATAAGGTAGGAAAAGTCAACCTTATTACTCCCTTAATATTTTCTAAAAAAAGTATGGTAGGAAAAGTCTACCTGGGGTAGGTAGGAATAGTCTACCTTAGTACTCTAATAGGTAGTTAAGGGAATAGGTATCTCTTAAAGTTTTTCCCCGGTGTTTAATTAAGGGTTAAAAAAGAAAGCCCCACTAATGAGAAAAGAAGGATCAGAAATATAGAAAAATAAAAAGAGGTTCGGGGGTGAACATACGTTTTTTGTTAGGCGTTTGTTATAAGAGGCTATTATAACAAATAAGGAAAAGGGGGATCTAATGTTACCAGAAAGATTAAATTTCTTGAATAGATTCGATAACTTTTACCAGGTAATAATAAATGCTATTAAAGAGGATAAATTGAACGAAAGAGATTTTTACCTGATCATTGGTGCTAAGGTTAAAAGTATGAATCAGGAGAGAAGGGAAAGGAAACTTTTATTAAATGAGAAGAATCAATAATAAGAGGAACTACCCCCGTATTTCCTCTTATTTCTTCTTCAATAGTAGGAAGAGGGGGGGGGTATTCCTACTATTTTAATTATTGTTAAATTCGTAATTGATGATATACCCTACCTGTCGCAAGATAAGACAGGTAGAGTATAGTAAGTAAGAATCTAAAAAAGAAGGGAGATCTAAAATTATGGCTAAATTCAGAAGTGCAAAATCTTATTATGGCCGGACCCCAGAGTCGAAAGAAAATCAAAGGAAAAATCTCGTACCTGGTGGACCCTGGCAAAAAAAAAGGACTGAGATATTGAGGCTTGAATGTTGGTGGGGGATTGCCGATATCGAGAGTAAACAATTTGTTTTTGAGGGGTATGTAAATAAAAGGGATCCTAAAGATGTTTGTAAAGAGGAATTGAAAGGCGAACAGTATATTAATGATTGGTGGAGTGGATTGAATCTTATAGATAAAAAATTTATCTATAAAGCTATAATGGCCCCATTAACTAAAGAAGAAAAAGCTCCCATTCTAAAACATACGCAGGAATGCCTTCAAGAGATACTAGCCTTCAAGGGAGAGAGCTAAATTTAATTAAATAATTATGTAAAGTAAAGTGTTTAGTTTAAGCGAAATTAGTCTACTAAAAAGCCTCTTTAAAATTCGTGAGTACTCGAGGATCCTGCTAGAGTGAGAAGGGGGTTATATATTTAACACAATACATAATGTGTATAATATAAAAACCTATATAGAATAAGGCTTTCAGAATATTTGAATTAATTATATAATGGTAGTTGCTTTTTTATTATACCTATGTTATAATTTAGTCAGTTAGATTAAATATATATAGGGGGTAAAAAAGTTATGAATATCGTTGAGCCAGTCAGATCAGCCAATCAGATTATACAGATTAGGGGGAATCTATACCGACAGGAGAGCCCGAGAGATTTTTTATTATTTGTTTTTGGTATTAACTCCGGCCTAAGGATAGGGGATCTCTTATCCTTAAAACTTGCAGATGTTAAAGATGGCCAGGGCAATCTAAGAGACTATTTGACTATCAAAGAGCAAAAGACCGGAAAGACCCGGAAGGTGCATTTTAACAGTCAGATTAAAGAGGCCTTAAATCATTACTTAAAAAAGACCGGAATATTTAACCTGGACCAATACCTATTCACTAATGAGAAGTCAAAAAAGAATAAACCTATTACCAGGGTTAGAGCTTACCAGTTAATTAATGAGTGGTGCCGGAACGTGGGAATCCGGCATAAAGTTGGTGGCCATACCCTTAGAAAAACCTTTGGGTACCACTTAAGAATGCAGGGAATCAGTATCGAAAGAATCTCTAGCTTACTGAATCACCGGAATATTGGAGTAACTTTCCGGTATATCGGAATCGACGACGACGAAAATAAAGAAGTTATTAATGGTTTTGGAATTTAAAAGATTTAAGTTTTTAAGCGAAGAGGCCAATATACGCTTACGATTGTACCTAAAATCTATTTAACCCCCCTTAAAACGCAAATTTGAGCGGTTTAAGGGTATTCTAAGGGAACTTTGCACCGCGGTGCAAAATCTATCTCGGTAGCCCGGTTTTTTTTCCAAATTACCCGGGTTGTCGGGCCCTGCTCCCTGGTTTTAGTTTATTTTTCCGGGGGGCAGGGATATTTAAAAAATAGAATGGCGTTCTAAATAGGGCCATTGGAGAAATATCATAATCACCCCTATATATCTAATAGGGGTGGTGTTATAAGTCCAGGAGAATAAAATCTTGATTAAAGACAGGAAAAAAAAACGGAAAGGGCAGAGCATTAAAGAAGAGGTTTTTACCAAAATAAAATTATTTGACCCCCGGGGCCGGGTTATAGGCCATTTAGAGCAGGGGAAAAGTATCGATTATCAGAAACTACTGTTAAAAAAAAGTAGACGATTTTAGGGATTAAAAACGCTGAAATTGTTTTGTAAAACAATTTTTATTAGAAGATACTTGCTTTTCAATCCCTAGCTCATAATCAAATATAACTTGACAAATGCAGATATTAGGAATATATTATAATAAGATAAATTAAATAACGAAGGAGATTAGTTTATGGCCGAGAAAATAATACCAAAAAAAACAATGAAAGGGATAAGATTTTATAATGTTTCGGACCTGGCAAAAATCCTAAACATAACGGAGTTGAGTGCAAGAGTTTATTTAAGACAGAATAAAATTTCCGGGGTTAAAGTAGGCAGGCGTTGGTATATTAGGGAAAAATCTTTAAACGATTTTCTGCTTTGCAAAGGGATTAGGAATATGCCCGACGATGAAATGGTAAAAATGATTAATAAAGCAGTAGAAATAAAATTTTCAGAGTGGACCGAAAAAGCTATACCGCTAATGCAAAAAGTAGTTACAGAATTTTTAATAAAAAAGGAAAAAGAAAAATTTAAGGTAAACATAAAAAAAGTTGAGGAAAAAAATAAAGAATTAGAAAAAGTTTTACCAGGTAAAGTTATTCAGAAACTCCGATACCGGGAAACTAAGATTAAAAAAGACTTCGAAAAAGTAAAATAATGTTTGCAACGCGTTGCAAAGATATAGGGGGCAAGGTCAAGCAAAGGTAGCCCCCGCTGAAAGGGAGATTCTTGCTATAATTCTTACTCCTGATTAGGTTTCTTTAGCCTTTGCTATATCAATTTCTTTCTTGAGAGGTTATCGTTGCAGTATACGATCTGTCGGGCTTACTATGGAGCTGACAACGAGACTTCATTTTGTATCAGGGGGCAGTGGGTTTTCTGGCGTTAACTACTGCTCCCTAATTTAGAAACTTGAAAATAAAAAATAGCGAATAATTGATCCGTAAGAGCAATCAGGGAAGTTAGGATTCACTTCTTGGAGATTGATAAGTCGGCGAATTTGACGCTAAATCAATCTTAATTAAGAGGTGAATTAAATTGCTAAGATCAGAGTTATTACAATTAATCGAAAATTCGATAAAGGATAAGGTTAAAAAAACTCTAGGACCTTATCAAGACGAGCTTTTTGAAAAAATAAATAAACCGTTAGCGAATAAATTATTTAGTGGTGCCGGTGATCAAGAATCAGTTAAAAAACTGCATAATTTTGATACTTACGAGCTCTCTGATGATAGCGGTTTCTCCGGTAATAGTGGGTTTACCGACTTTCTCAAAGCAGTTAGGAATAACGATATCAGGGCATTAGATAACTGTCAGATAACCGAGAAGGATATTTCGACAAATGTAGCCCCCGGAAGTTTCATCGTACCAAGCAAATTTTTGGCTCAAATGATTGATTTTATGAGTGAGGAATCTATTGTTATGCCTCGAGCAAAGCAGTATAAACTGGCTCGAGGGCAGGGAGACACGCTAAAAGTACCCTGCTATGAGGCGTACGATTTTACAGGTGGGGCAGTCTCGGGAATTTCTTTAGCTTTTACTCCGGAAGGGTCAAGTATGACGGAGACCACTCCGGAATTAAGACAGGTAAGTTTAAAATTGAATAAAATTGCCGGTTATTGTGAAGTAACTGACGAGAGCCTGTTATCGAGTGCTATAAATGCAAGCGAACTCGTCTCGGGTCTTTTTGGTAGAGCCTTAGCATTTACTCTTGATAGGCATTTCATACTTACAGGATCTGGGAGCGGTTGTCCTTTGGCTATAATTAACGGAAACGATTTTCTCGGGCAAGCCGGGGAATCCGAACAAGACGCTGGAACTGTTAAGGTGGAAAATATTTCCGGTATGCTAAAAAAGCTCCACGTTGGGGCGTGGGGGAAAGCCCTCTTCATTTCTAACGTGAGCCTCATCGATGACCTTATGCGTTTAGCGTGGGCAGTTGGTACGAGTTATATTCCCTGTCCGGCCTATAATACAAAGACCGGGAAATGGAATATAATGGGAATCGATTTAAAATTTAGCCAACACACAAATTATATTGGTAGTGCAAATTGCATAATTTTGGCCGATTTTAGCAGATATATAGTTTTAACGAGGGACCAGATGACTATAAAATTTGACCCTTATACTCAAGCGACTTCGGGGAAAAATAGGTATATAATTAACTATTTCGTTGATGCAATGAGCGCTGATAGTAAAGCGGTAGAATACGCAGATGGAACTTCGCAGGTGAGTTGCTTTGTAGGCCTTAATGCAATAACATAAAAATAAAAAAGGCTCCCGGCCAAAAGAGCCTTTCCTATGCGATATTAACCGATTTGGAAATTCCTAATCGATCTTTTTTATTATAGAGGAATTAAAGAAAAAAATCAAATATTTCGAATAATTAGGCGGTCCGGCCAGACTAAGAACAGATCCGGACTGCCGAGACCCTGCTCTCCGGTTTTTGATTTGTCTCCCGGGGAGCAGGGAATCTCTAAGAAAGGGGGTAAAAAATGAAAAAGAAAAAGAAAACAATCGAGCCTTCGGGAACTATAACACCGACTAAGGACTTCTTCAAATTCAAATCTAAAAATATCGGAGTATTTAAAAAGCCGGAGATAGAAAGAAAAGATAACACTAAAAAATAAATTAAAGGGGGTAATTAAAATTATGTGGTGGCTTTTGATTCCAATAATTGTTTTTCTCGCGATAGGTCTGATATCTTACCAGTCGGGCAAAGAATTAAAGGAAGATATTGCAAAGAAAAGGCTTTAAAATAACTCGGTGATTCGGTTTTTCTGGCTAGGGTTCTCCGGATCATCGATCCCCTGCTATCCGTTTTAGAGTCGGTGCTTTTTCGGGTAGCAGGGGGATTTAAAAAGGGGGGTTTTAATAGTGGAGTGGATTTTAGTGCCGGTGGCGGAGGTGGTTGTAGTGATAGGAATAATTTATTTTTCGTATAAGAGAGAAAAAAGGGAATAAGTGAATTGATTAGGCAGTCTAGTTTATTCCAATTCCCTGGACTGCCGGTCCCCTGTCCCCTTCTTTTTTTAACCTTTATCTTAGGGGATAGGGGATATTTAAGGGGGGTATTTCTATGGAAAAAGAAGTCGTAGACTATGATTTTAAGTCTCAATTATTAGAGGAGCGAAAAAATAAAATTGAAGGGGGATTAAAAGCGGTGAAATTTAACGAAGAACATCATCTCGGGGATCGGTTGGCGTGGACTGTTGATTTATTTTATGAACTCGACCAGTATATTTTGGGCTTGAATAAAGATATCAGAAAAGAATATTTACAAAGCTATATAAAATATTCTTTTCGAGGTTTGCTATTCTGTTATATTGCGACCCGGAAAATAGAAAATCTAAGGGTTTGGGCTAAAATTGCTTATAGTAAATTAGGGGATAAAATCCCTCTCTTTGTCAGAAATTACGAGCCAGTAAGCAGGCGACTCGGAGTCTTAGTTTCTTTTGATAACAAGAGAGAATTTTTCGAGAATAAAGAAGCAATGTTAGAGACTACTTTCGATATCATTAGAAGAGCATTTCAGGGGATAGAAAATCGAAGAGGGGGGAAAAAAACTCCTCTTTTAAAAAAGTTAAAAGAAGTTGAGCAAATCGAAAAAAAGATAGAAATAATTAAATCTTCTGAAATAAATATCCTGGCCGGAGAGAACGGATATTTAAGTATTAATTTAAAAATTCATAAAAGCCAAAGGGAACTCTTAAACAGAATCTTGCAGGAAACTATTTTAAAATGAGAAAGGAGATTAAAAAATGATAGTAGTCGGTATCTATAAACCTAGTGCTAGAAACTTTTCGGGTCTAACAATTACTGGCGATTGGAAAGAGTTTACTCGGAGACTACGATATTATTACTCTAACATTTTTGAGATTAAAGAGAAGATACTTAACGGAACAGTTATCGATCTACCTTATATAACGCTCCAATTAGACCGGAGAATCAAAAGAGAAAAAGTCGAAGTTGAAAGAAGGGCAAAATGATTTTAAAATTTGTAATTAAAATTTACCAGGCTATTGCTGATTTTATTCTATATCGTTCATATACAAAATTTAGGTGGTAAATTAAAATGGGGAGAAAGAGAGGAGATTAAAAAAATGAAAAGTTATCGTTGTTGTAAATGTGGAACTGTCTTTACAGGTTGGGCAGTTGGTAAAATTTGTCAAAAATGCGGTGGTAAATTAGAGCTTATAACAGAGGATAAATAAAAGAATTAAAATCGGTGATTCGGGCTAATTAGGAGAGATCATATTTTTGAGTTAGGGGTTATTGTGAATACATTTTCCCTCTACTTCAATTGAAAGATCTCATAGACTACCAACCCCCCGAGTTGCCGATTCCTGCTCCCCGGTATTTTTGGAGTATCTTCTTCCGGGGAGCAGGGAGAATTAAAAAAAGGAGGATTTTAGAAATGAAAAATAAGTATTTTTTGGTAGTTTTATTTTTAATATTAGCTATATTTTTATCGGGTTGCAATGTGGCGGTAACTCCAGACACTAACGAGACGGCAAAGGTAAGAGGAGTTATTAACGAATATTTTTTAGCGATCAGTAATCAGAATTGGAGTAAAGCGAAAAGTTGTTGTGTCTATGGCTCGGAGCGATATTATGCTACTTGTCAGGGGGAGAGTTTAATCAATACCCTATATGAATATTGTAATATCGTAACTATAAATACTTATGCCGATATTTTGAGCGTATCTGTTTATGGTAATTATAGCGAGGCTTATTTGTATCTTACTGCTTTAATAACTGCTTGCGGTTATTATGAAAGCGATAGCAGTTATGGTTATTATTATTTGCAGAAAGTCGGTAACAGTTGGAAGATATACGCTCCATAGAAAGATACCAGAGAGGACAAAGAAACGGATTCTAGGGGCTAAATTTTAGCGTTTTATGGTATAATTGTTATGTGGGCAGGGAGTTAGCTCCCTGTTTGACCTGGCCGGCGGTTGGGAATTTTGGTTACCCCTTTATTTCTGACCAATGGCCAGGTCTGATTTATATTCCAACTTTTAGCAATTTCGGAAATTTTTCTATTTTTGCTAAAAATTTCAATTATAATGGTATAATTGTTATTCGCGTGCAGGGGGAAAAGGATATCTGGTAGCTCTATCTCTCTGTATTACCTGGCCGGTGATTGAAAAGTTTAGTTACCCTTTTCGTTTTGATCGCTGGCCAGGTATAAGGAAAAGGGTAATTTTATGAAGAAAAAAGAATATCAGGAATATAGAAATAACGAAGATAAAACGCTGGTAAATCTTTACCCGGAACTAAATCAAAGCGGTATATATGACAATGAGGGCAATCTATTGCCTAAGGAAAAAAGAGAATCATCTAGTTATATGCCTAATGGTTTTATAAATTCAGGGCTTTCTCGTATGCTTACTAAAAAGGACAAGGATATTTATGAATTTTTAGCGAGTAAATGTAATTGGTGGAGAAATACTAGGAAAACGAATCCAGATATTAACAGAGAAACCGGGATACCAGATAAGACGATCAAGAGAGCTTTAAAAAGACTGGAATTTTATCATTTTATTCACAGAAGGCCATATTCTATAGGGCCAAAGTCAAAAAGAAGAATTATAACGCTTTTAAGGTGGGATACTGCTTATAAGAGATTAGTTAGAGAAGGCAAAATAAAAGCTATATCTGATAAAGAAATAATTTTTATCACTCCATATTTACCTGATAAATTCAAAAAAAGACCCTGAAATGTCCCCTATAGTAGGCAGGACATTTTTTTAATTTTGACAGAAAAAGACCCTGAAATGTCCCCTATGGGGGGGTACACTGGTGTCCCCTATAGTAGGCCTTTAGAGAGTGGTTAGTAGAGTGTCTTTCTTTTTCCCGGTGTTTAATTAAGGGTTAAAAAAGAAAGCCCCACTAATGAGAAAAGAAGGATCAGAAATATAGAAAAATAAAAAGAGGGTCGGGGGTGAACATACGTTTTTTGTTTAGTTTAAAATATAATCCTTTAATTGCATTATAAAGTTAACTTGATAATGTAGAGCAGTGTCCAAAACCGGGGGGGGGGTTTCGGACAGTTAATGTATGAAGCTAATACATTGTCTCTTAAACTAAAATTTAAGTGATATTTAAAAGAGGTGATATTATGATCCCGGAAAGATTAAATTTCTTGAATAGATTCGATAACTTTTACCAGGTAATAATAAATGCTATTAAAGAAGATAAATTGAACGAGAGGGATTTTTACCTGATCATTGGGGCTAAGGTTAAAAGTATGAATCAGGAGAGAAGGGAAAAGAAACTTTTATCAAGTTAGAAGGTGCAAGATGACACTAGTGTAAACTTGGAAAGCTAAGAAATAGAGAATATTAAAAATAATTATTTAAATGTTTTTATACCACTAATCATAGCTTATGACTAGTGGTATTATTCTCTACCAATCGTAGAGAATTTTTGATAAATTTAAGTGATACATTTAGATAGGACCTCAAGTTAACTTTAGGTCCTTAAAAGACTAAAAGAAGGGAGATCTAAAATTATGGCTAAATTCAGAAGCGCAAAATCTTATTGTGGCCGGACCCCAGAGTCGGAAGAAAATCAAAGGAAAAATCTCGTACCCGGCGGACCCTGGCAAAAAAAAAGGACTGAGATACTGAGGCTTGAATGTTGGTGGGGGATTGCCGATATCGAGAGCCGAGAATTTATGTTTGAGGGGTATGTAAATAAAAGGGATCCTAAAGATGTTTGTAAAGAGGAATTGAAAAGCGAAAAGTATATTAATGATTGGTGGAGTGGATTGGATCTTGAAGATAAAAAATTTATCTATAAAGCTATAATGGCCCCACTTCCCCCGGAACAAAAAGCCCTCATTCTAAAACATACGCAGGAATGCCTTCAAGAGCTACTAGCCTTCAAGTGAAATAGAAAATGGCAGTAATGGCGAAATCACCATTACTGCCATTTAAAGCATATCAGGTTAACTTTATATGCTATATTTACTTTTTTAGTTGACCTTTAATTATGTAAAGCAAAGTGTTTAGTCTAAGCGAAATTAGTCTACTAAAAAGCCTCTTTAAAGTTCGTGAGTACTCGAGGATCCTGCTAGAGTGAGAAGGGGGTTATATATTTAACACAATACATAAAGAGTAAAATATAAAAAGCTATATAGAATAAGGCTTTCAGAATATTTAGTTTTTTATATAACAATATTTGCTTTTCTATTTATCCTATGGTATAATTTAGTCAGTTAGATTAAATATATATAGGGGGATTTAAAATGAATATTGTTGAGCCAATCAGATCAGAGAATCGAATAAGACAGATTAAGGGGAATCTATACCGACAGGAAAGCCCGAGAGATTATCTTTTATTCGTTTTTGGTATTAATAGCGGTTTACGAATAGGGGATTTATTATCCCTTAAACTTGCAGATGTCAAAGATAGCCAGGGCAACCTTAAAGATTGTTTAGAAATTAAAGAGCAAAAGACCGGAAAGACCCGGAAAGTTTTCTTTAATAAACAGATTAAAGAGGCTTTAAACTATTACCTTAAAAAGACTGATATATTTAACCTGGACCGCTATCTATTCACTAATGAGAAGTCAAAAAAGAATAAACCTATTACCAGGGTCAGAGCTTACCAAAAAATTAATGAGTGGTGCCGGGAAGTCGGAATTAAACATAAAGTTGGTGGCCATACCTTACGAAAAACCTTTGGCTATCACTTACGAATGCAGGGAGTGAGTATCGAAAGGATCTCTAGCTTACTGAATCACCGGAATATTGGAGTAACTTTCCGGTACATTGGTATCGACGACGACGAGAATAAAGAAGTTATTAACGGATTCGGAATCTAAAAACTTTTATAAAAAAACAGAAATCTTGTTTTTTATAAAAAGTTTTAAAGAAAAAGACAGAACTGGCGAAACTGAGGCAAGTTTTTAGCGAAAAGGCCAATATACGCTTATGATTGTACCTAAAATTTATTTGACCCCCCTTAAAACGCAAATTTGAGCGTTTATAGGGTATTCTAAGGGAATTGTCTAACGCGTTAGATAATCTATCTTGGCGGTCCGGTTTTTTTTGAAACTCCCCGGACTGCCGAGCCCTGCCCTCTGACTTAATGCATACCAGGGGGCAGGGATATTTAAAAAATAGAATGGCGTTCTAACTAGGTACAATTTTTGCAGAGATCGCAAAAATTGTGCTTGATGACAAATAGGACCAGGAGAATAAAATCTTGAATAAAGACAGAAAAAAGAAACGGAAAGTACAGGGCATTAAAGAAAAAACTTACCCTAAAATAAATATTTATAACCCCCGGGGCCGGGTTATAGGCTCCATAAAACAGGGAGAAAGTATCGACTATCAGAAACTATTGCTAAAAAAAGTTAGATGATTTTAGGGATTAAAAACGCTAAGCCCTAAATGTAAATCAATTTTTACTAATGCGGAATTGCTTTTTAATCTTTGACTCATAATCAAATATGATTTGACATATGCATATATAGTATGTTAAGTTATGTAAAAGAGAGAGGGGGGTTAAGTGATGGCTGAGAAAATAGTACCAAAAAAAACAATGAAAGGAATAAGATTTTATAACGTTTCCGACCTGGCAAAAATCCTAAATATAACGGAGTTTAGTGCAAGAGTCTATTTGAGACAGAATAAAATTCCCGGGGTAAAAGTGGGCCGAAAGTGGTATATCCGGGAGCGATCTTTAAACGATTTTCTGCTTTGCAAAGGGATTAGGAATATGCCCGATGATGAAATGGTAGAGATGATTAATAAAGCAGTAGAAATAAAATTTTCAGAGTGGACCGAAAAAGCTATACCTCTTATGCAAAAAGTAGTTACAGAATTTTTAATAAAAAAAGAGAAGGAAAAATTTAAAATAAATATAAAAAAAGTTGAGGAAAAAAATAAAGAATTAGAAAAAGTTTTACCGGAGAAGATTGTTAAAAAATTAAGGTACCGGGAAACCAAGCTCAAAAAAGAATTTGAAAAAGTAAAATAGGGGGCAAGGTTAGGCTAAGAGTGCCCCCGGGATTCAAAGGGTTGACGTCTTTGACCTTCGAATCCTTTCTTTGCTCTTGCCTATATATCATTTCCGTAGGGGTCTCAAGCTATTAGGGCTAGGGCATAAGCCGGGAGATAGATAAGACCTAAAAACAGGGGGTAGCAGATTTTCGTCGTGTTTAACTGCTACCCCCCTAAATGACTAAAAACTCGAAAAAAAATAAAGCGAAAACTAGAGATATCAGGGATTCACTTTTCCGGAGATATCAGGTTGTAAAAACGCTGATAAAAGGGAAGTGAATTCTATAATGGGTATTACAGAAAAAAAGCTCACTGATTTAATTGGTGAGGCAGTAGAAGAGAAAGTTAGGGGAACGCTAAAACCCTATACTGACGAGCTCTTTGAAAAAATAAATGAGCCCCGGCCGAATAAATTACTTGGTGGCGATCAAGAGCCAGTTAAGAAACTGCATAATTTCGATAATTACGAGTTGGCCAATGATGGTGGTTTTACTGGTAATAAGGGGTTTACGGACTTCTTAAAGGCAGTACGAAATAATGATATACGGGCCCTCGATAATTGTCAGATAACCGAGAAGGATATTTCGACAAATGTAGCCCCCGGAAGTTTCATCGTACCAAGCAAATTTTTGGCTCAAATGATTGATTTTA
>JABUBN010000205.1_pt1 | contig 16486 bp, 20 predicted proteins | sample 7240341 | NCBI WGS metagenome assembly JABUBN01 (sample SAMN07256345, study PRJNA390944) | subsurface metagenome | isolation source: Methane hydrate marine sediment | place: Pacific Ocean: Eastern North Pacific, ODP site | reverse complement strand
TAGTGGGGGGGAGACGTTCTGTTTAGTGTGACAGATAATGGTATTGGAATTTCAAAGGAGGACAAAGAGAAATTGTTCAAACCCTTCTCGCAAATTGACGCTGCTATGGGAAGGGAACATGGAGGAAGCGGGTTAGGATTAGCTATCGCTAAGGGGATTATTCAAGCGCATAACGGTAAGATATGGGTGAAAAGTGAGCCGGGAAAAGGCACGACTTTCTATTTCTCCATACCAATAACCCAGAAAATTGTAGAAAAAGACGCTCCTTATATTGTTTAGTCTTTCCCGGACTTAGAAGCGGATTCCAACTTCGCCTGAACTTCCTCTTTTAACTCCTCTTCGGTCTTACCTTCGGTATCTATGCCCATATACGCAGCCACTTCTTTTATGTTTACATCCTCGCCCTTTGCCTTCGCTGCCACTTTTTTTGATGTCTCTTCTTCGCCTGTCACTGACTCCTCAAATTTTTTGTAGTTCAGCTCCGCCTCTCGCCTCGCTTTTTTGAACTCCCCCATTGCCTGCCCGAAGGACCTGGCAAGCTGTGGCACCTTAGCTGCGCCGAATAACAAAACAATTGCTACTATGGCTATTACTATCCATTCGATTCCTCCAGGCATCATCTCTTTTTCCCCCTCTTATATATAAGTAAAGGTATATATAAATATATCTTCCATTTAAAAAAATTTTTATCTACGCCTATGTCCAATATATTTTGTTATGAGTAATCCGAGTTCGAACATAGCTATTGACACCACTGCCATTAACATCGAAATACCCGTAGGGTCGGCGATGACAAAGAAAGCGATTCCTATTATCAGCCCATATATTATTAACCTCTTATCCCTGAGCCATGAATACGTGACGAGCTTCATCTTTACCGCTAAGGTCATTATCAAGGGTATTTGAAAAATCAGCCCGAATCCAACGGCGGTGTAGAGGATGACAGAAAAAATCCTTTTTGCGGAAAGTGCAACCTTCGCTATCTCTCCGGAGTAAGCGATGAGGTAACTGAAGACCAGAGGAAGAACAAAGAAATAAGCGAAGAAAGCGCCGACGCCGTACAAACATAGCGAAGGTATAACAACCAGCAGGAAAAATTTTCTCTCCGAAGGATATAAACCCGGTCGCATAAATGCAAAAGATTCATATAATATTAAGGGTATCGTGACAGAAAGAGCGCATAAAAGGGAGAACAAAAGCCGGACACGCATCCATTCCATCGGGCTATAAACAAATATAGGCATATCCCCGTGGAATAAATTGACTAATAAGTGATGAAGGAAAATGTTTGAAAAAGGGAACACGAGCAGAATAACAATACCGAAAGGGATTAAAACAACTATGAGTCTTCTCCGTAGTTCAGTGAGATGCACCATTAATGGAATCTCCTCATCTCCTACCGGTCCACTTATCAAGTCATTTTCGTCATTTCTACTCATTTTTTCTTTAGCTTTTATCACCTCATTATTCATAGTAATAGTCATAGGAGCGATTGAAGATGGCGAGTATTAGTGAGGAACTTGGATATATATTGGTGGCGATAAAGAAAAAAATCATGCTCATTGTCGCCGTTATATTTGCTGGTTTCTTTATTTCATTTCAATTTTTAGACCCCGTGTTACTAAAGATAAAAGAAGACCTCCTGCCTGAAGGTGCAATCCTCATCTACATTTCACCTGTGGAGGTGATAATGCTGAAATTTAAAATAGCTATGCTCACGGGTATAATACTCGCCACCCCCGTTGTATGCTATTATGTGTATAAGACATTGAAGGTGAGGTTCGGAATAAAGAGTCCAATGAAAAAATCGCACCTCATATTATTGCTGAGTTCTGCCATTTCTTTGTTCATCGCAGGGATAAGTTATGCTTACTTCATTATGTTGCCTCTCGTTCTACGTTATCTCCACTATATGACACCCGAGGGAGTTGCTGCCACTTACTCCATCCACGAATTTATATCGTTCGTCACCATATTAACGCTCATACTTGGAATATCGTTTGAACTGCCCGTCGTTATCGTCTTTGCCGTTCATTCCGGACTCGTCCAGATAGATACGCTGAAGGAATATAGGCGGTACGTAATCGTGGCAATGTTCGTTCTCGCTGCGTTTTTTACACCGCCCGACGTCGTGAGTCAGCTCATTGTTGCTTTCCCGTTGGTAATTTTCTATGAGATAGGCATAATAGTTGCGAGCTTTATAGCTAAGAGGCGTTCGTAATTAATTATAAAAGAAGAAATAAAATATGTTAGATGTGAAGCGTAAATGAAATTTTTGATAGGTATCTTGGGACCCACAGGTACTTTTTCAGAGACCGCCGCGGTGTCGTGGCTAAAGAGAAAAGGGCATGGAAAAAGCGAGACTGAGAACGTCGAGATAAAATATTACGAGACGATATTTGACGTAACAGAGAGCTTGTTAAGGAAGGAAGTGGATTACGGGATTGTTCCCATAGAGAATTCGTTGGAAGGTTCGGTAGGAGAGACGTTGGACGTGCTTTCGAGCGAGAATGACGAGGTAGGGATGCGAATAGTAGGGGAGGTATTAGTGCCGATAAAAATTTGCTTGCTTGCTAAACAAAACCTTTCTTTCGTGAAAATAAAAAAGGTGGTCTCACATCCTCACGCATTGGCACAATGTAAGCAGTTCATAAGGGGAAGATTGAAGGGAGTGGAGCTAAAATCCGTGGACAGCACGGCAGGTGCAGCGAAGATGGCATCGCAATCTGAAGAGATAGCGGCATTAGCGTCTGAAGAAGCAGCGTGGAAATATCACCTTAATATAGTGGAGGAAAACGTGCAGGACAAAGATAGCGTTACGAGATTTGTCGTGCTTTCAAGAGGCGACGTTAAAACCGCACCTACTGGAAAGGACAAGACTTCTGCATTGATATATTTGAAGAAAGACCGCCCTGGTGCGTTATACGACGTCCTGGGCGAATTCGCTCAGCGAGAGATAAACCTTACGAAGATAGAGTCACGACCTTCAAAGAAGGCAATGGGTGATTACATGTTCCATATAGATTGTGAAGGGCATATAGAAGAGGAAAAGATAAAAGAAGCGTTGGAAAGCGTTGAACGAAAAGTAGCAAGGTTGAAAATTCTGGGGGCGTATCCAATGGCATGAGTGAGAAATGAAAAATGAAATTGTTAGTAACTGGCGGAGCGGGATTCATAGGTTCGCACGTGGTTGATAGGTTAGTGGAGGCGAACCACGAGGTGGTAGTTCTGGATGACTTAAGCGCAGGGTACGAGAAATTCATTAACCCTCACGTGGGTAAAGAGAGTTTCCGGTTTCACAAAATAGACCTCTTGCATCCTAATGGCGATATAACCGGTTTTTTTGAAGGCGTAGAAGAGGTCTGGCATCTTGCTGCGAATCCCGAGGTGCGAATAGGTGCGGAAAATACGAGAGTTCATTTAGAGCAGAATGTAATCGCAACCTATAACGTGCTGGAAGCAATGAGGAGGAAAGAAGTGCGGAGGATAATATTCACATCCACGTCCACCGTTTATGGCGAGGCGGATAAACTGCCTACACCTGAAGATTACCCCACGATACCTATCTCGTTATATGGTGCGTCGAAACTTGCCTGTGAAGCTTTAATCGCTTCTTACTGTCATACCTTTGACATGCATGCCTGGATATACCGGTTTGCGAACGTTATAGGCAAGCGGTCCTCGCACGGCGTAATCTACGATTTTATAAATAAGATAAGAAGTAATCCGGCGGAGTTGGAAATCTTAGGCGATGGGAAACAGACGAAATCGTATATTTACGTGGACGATTGTATAGAAGCGATGTTTGCGGGCTTTAAAGCGGAAGGTGAGAACCGGGTGAATATTTTCAACATAGGCACGGACGACATGATAATGGTGAAGCGAATTGCAGAGATGGTGTGCGAGGAGATGCAAGTGTCACCAAAACCGGAATTCAAATTCACGGGTGGTAAAAGGGGCTGGAAAGGCGATGTCCCCATTATGCTGCTCGATGCTTCGATACTGAATACGCTGGGCTGGAAACAGAGGTACAATTCCGAAGAGGCGGTGAGGAAGGCGATAAAGGATTTGTTGGAGATGTAGAAAAAGCCACACCTAAACGGTATTTTCTTCGGCGTCAAAATTCGAGATGTTCGCGGGCATCGTCAAATCCCCTGAAATCTATCAGCTCTTCAACATCTAATTGCTGATTCATCTTTACGATTCCGATGAGGTCTTATATAAAACTTCACTCATCCCATAAAAAGTCACGTACCCCGCTTTGAAGAAGCGGGGCATCCACCATTACTACATCATCTCGCTATGACTTCTCTCAGTGTTGATAATTCAGACAACTTTTTTGAATTCGCGTTTCTGTTTTTGTGAATCAAAAAATGCTTCGCCCTTCCGCAGTAAGTTTTCAGCCATCTCATCCTTTTTCTTTTTCCATTCTGGAGTTACTATTGTAGGTTTCATCTTAATTCCCCCGAACTATTCTTAATTAACTGATTTAATATACTCTCTCTTATTTTGGATGTTTTTTCTTTTTCCTTATTGTGGACATTTATAATTTCACTCATTAATTCATATTCGTTTAGAATTGTAACTTGAGTATTATCTTCTCTCAATATCAAAATATCCGTTTTCAATCCAACTCCTGTAGGAGCTTCAGCCCATCTCTTTGCCTTATATGCAAAGAATAAACATTCAATTTCTGGCATTGATATGTCATAATTACATTGATCAAAATATATCTGTGAAAATGGCGAACCTGAACCTATTGAGCCCACTCCAAAATTAGTTGCTGATATTATACTTCCATCATCTGTTATGTAATAAATTTTAGCATTATTATCCTTATCAAAACCAGCAATAATGCATTGAAAGGGGAAATGAAACTGATTAAGCCACCCATATACATATTCCCTAACTGGTTCTGGTACAACTCCAGATGTTAAGAAAAACTCCTTTGATGCGATTCCTGTGATTCTAATGACTTCATTATTGATTATGGCATCTCTTTGCCCTTTAACGAAATTTGATATTTTCTTCACGACTTTATCAAAATCCGTGAGAGAAGAGGGAACTTCAGAAGTAGCCATATCAGCGTATAAAGCGGAACCAGAAAAACCAATCCCAATATTACCCCACAAACTTATTTTTGGTGTATTCCCTTCAGATTCATAATCTGGGAAATCTTCCCCAAACGATGAAGTTAATAATCTATCCGCTACCATGATTACGCTTTTCCCGTTATTTGCGATTGATGCTTGTACTAATGTCATATTTTTATTATATGTCTCTTTGAATATAAACTTTTTCGCTTTTTCATTATTACTATCAAATCAAGCCCCGACCACGCCACACCCGAATGAATTCGGGTGCATCCCAAGTGATTTGTTGAGATTTATAGCAATAACCTTATTCATATTCCAACCAACCACTATTTTCTTTGTAATCGAAACAAACTTTAAACGATGCCAATAAATCTTTGAACCCTAAAATCAAAGGAATTTCATCGGTTAATGCCAGATAGGTGTGGACATCAATCTTTTCTGTTTGATGCTCTTCGTCAACCAATCTAAGTCCGATCTTCCCTATGATTACTGGAATTGAGCATTCTGGCTTTTGAATTAACCCTTCAACACGATGGTCCACAAATCTATCCACCTCAACATCCTTCCAGATACTAATTCCCTGCTCCTGAGCGTTTCAAAGAATAGATTGACCATAGATATGCTCACCAGAATCGATAAACAACGTAGGGATTTGTTTTTTATGCGTCTTCCATCTCGCCTCCTCCTCCACTTTGCTAAGGTCTTTACCCGACGAAATGACCTTTTTATCAACGATGGCGACCCATTGGTTCGTATATTTGTCTAATAGCTCTGATCTGTGCTCTCTACCCCACCTCATATCATCCCAAAATTCTTTCGGTATCTTCTTCATCACACCTTTTCCTTTCAATATACGTCAATCGTTGCAGCATAAAAAGCTTTGGTCGAAAATAACTTCCGCTTAAAACTGCACCTCAAATGAATCCCGAAACTACGTCCAATGCTTTTTCTGGTGATGGCCCCATTGGAGGTGCTGGTATTGGTGCAGAGACTCCACCCCCTCTCTCAGGTACTGACCTTATAGCTTCTTCCTAAAAAATAAAAAATAAAAATCTTTTTCCTATTTTGTTCACTTCTATGTTTATTGCCTCTTTTAACTATTTACTCTATCTATGTCCCATATATCCGTGCGTTTTTGCCTATCTCATGATATTCTTTTACAATGCAGCTCTCTATCCGACAAAGCACCATATTACTTACTCAGAGGGGGGAGACACCAGTTCTATTGTTCCATTTGCATTTATCCTATATGCATATACCCCTTTTTTGATTAACTCTTCTATCCCACCTAAATTCACGTATCTTGTTCCATTTGGATATTCTTCCATCAACCCTCTTCTGATCAAGTCTTCTTTGACTGTCTCGTCTTCTATCTTGAATACCGGTCTTCTTTCTGGTATAATTGTTTGCTCTGCAGTTAAATCTGCGGTTAGATTCGTTTCTAACGTTCCATCCGGACTTATCTTATATACCCCTTTTTTAATTAACTCTTCCACCTCTTTCAGATGTATCACCCTCGTTCCATTCGGATACTCTTGTATCAGTCCCCTTTTAATTAAGTCTTCTTTTACCGCTTCATCTTCTATCCTGAATACTGGTCTTTTTTCTGGCACGCCTGGTAGCTGCGTATAGATTAAAATAAGGAACGAAAATAAAAAAGCAGCGAGTAATGTCGATATTACTGTGATTGCTGACAATATTTTAATGTCTCGTATTTTTTCCTTCTCCCTACGCAGCGTATGGGCTAAAATAAAGGATGAAATGGATATTGCACCAGATAATGCTGATATTACTGCGATTGCTGAAAATATCTCAGGGTCTATCACATTGAGGGAAAAAATAAATAGCGTAGTAAATAATGCGGATATTAGTGCAATTGCTAGTAACAATGTCTTAATACTTCTCATCTTATCACCTCTCAGGGCTGACACCAGGTTGTTATGTAATACCTGCTATTCTCTGTCCCATGTGTTTGTTTCATTGGAGAGTTTGCCCCAAAAAAATGTTGGTATCGCACTGTTCCAATTTACCCATTGGTTGTTTTGGTTTTTTATTATGTTGTCATGGTGCTTTGCTTGCGGTGTGCTTGTCCACACTTGCGAAGAGCTATGTTGTTCCTGTGTTTCATCTACCTTGTGATCCAGTCCGTCTATAATTGTAAAGGTATTTAGAATTTGACCAGATTGAGGATCCTCGGCCCACATATACCCTCTGTTTTGACCGTATTGGTAAATTGATAATACTCGTAAGAAAATATCTCTCGATGTGCCACTTGGTATTGCTTTAGAATACATATCGCAAGTGTAGTTATCATAGGTATAGATATGTAGGCCTGTTAATCCCCATGAATTAAACCATCCTACACCGCTCTCAAAGAACTTCCCGCTTGGTAGAACCATATGAGTATTGTATAGGTTGAAAGATGTCTGTGGATTGAGATTTACATTTGCTGGTATTTTTACATAAACCTTGTGTCCTCTGTAGTTATAAGTCTGGGGCCAAACTGTTCTCATATAAGCATGTCTATATTCTCCCGATTTTATTTCCGCTTCTATATCACTTATGGTTAGAGATTGATTCCCTTTGATTTCTTTTAACGCCTCGTAGAGATTTATTACTCTTGTTCCATCGGGATAATATTTTATTATGCCTTTTTCTGTTAACACTGTTGCTTGCTCAGCTGTCAAGTCAAAAACAGGCTTTAGTGACATGTTTATTTCTGGATTTGATACGGCTATTTCTTCTCCAATTCCTGATTCTTTTATATTCTCCTGTGCATTCACTGCTCCTACCGCTAACACCATCCCTATAAGCAACACTAGAAATACTGCTGTGCCCTTTTGTTTCAAACTTTTCATCATCTTTTTATATCACCTCCTAAATTTTTTAAACTTATCTTTTCCCTTCCCTTCATCCTTTTATTTTACCCCTTTTTACGCCCCTCCTCGACGCTTAAATATAGTTGAGAGGAGGGGTTATATAAGATTTTCCATAGCTACGAATCAATTCGTAGTTATCAGATCCACTCAATTTCAGTTCAATCCTTTCTTTATTTTTTCCTTCCAAGATACTCTATGAGGAATACAACCAATATTACGAACAGACACCCAAAGAGAAACCATAAACCGGGATGAGCGAAAACATCGAATCCCAAAGCTACACTATCAATCGCTCTTTCGGGGGATACTGGTGCTGGCATCGGCGATGGCACTATTTCAGGTGCGGGTATTGGTGTAGGGACTCCGCCTCCTTTTTCTGCGATTCCCCCGGTGACTTCTTCCCATGCTGGACCTTTCATCTTCATCGTCAAAAATTCTATTATGCCCGAGCCAGCCACCGCAAAGAATATCACCGTCAAATAACGCTTCAACGTTGCGATAACGTTCTTCCTATCCGTCTTCTCCGGAACGATGACAACAAATTTACGCTGCGGTGCGTATATCTTCACACGTTTCATCTTCTCGCTGTATTTCGTTCGCTCTACCTTCACCAGTCCTGCATCGTTAAGCTTCTCAAGATTGTATTGAACGGTGCTCAAAGGAATGCGGAGTTTTTCTGCTATTTCGGATGCTGAAAGTGGTTCGGATGCGAGAGCTTCTAAGATATTCCTTGCAGTGTCGTTAGAAATAATCTGGGAGATTTTCTTGGAGTTTTTGTCGTTTAGAGGGAGGATTAATAGTTTTTCATCCTCGGTATTGGCATTTTCTTCTGTTCCGTTATTGTTCTCGTTCGAAACCATTGGTCTTACTTTTGTTTTGCCAGATTTAAAATGATCTATAACTACGAACCAATTCGTAGCTATGGAAAATTATATATAACCCTTTGCTCTGATAAGCTATTACAGCAGGTAGAAAAATGATAGCGAAAGAGAAGATACTCTTTGGGATTTTCGCAATTGCCATAGTAATCGCCGCTGGATGGTTGATACTCAGTTATCCAACTGAAGTTGTTGTCAGTAATCCCACGGAAGAGAGAGCGATTGAAATAGCAAAGAAGAACGAAACGGTGAAGCAATACATAGAGCAAGGGTATGAAATAAGCGAAGTGGGATTAGCTCTCAGAAACAATGAGACTGGAGTTACGGTTATGAGTGTATTACTTACAAAGGGTTCGTCAAAAGAATCGAGACTTGGAGGGGGAGTTTCCGCCTATGTAAACTTAAAGGAAGGGAAAGTTGTGGGAATTGAAGAAGAGGGAGCAAAGGAATTCGGATTGACAGAAGAGGAAGAAAAGAAGGCAAAGCAGATCGCACTTTCAGACCCTGAAGTAAGGGAGAAAATAGAAGGAAGAGATTACGAAATAGATGTAGACCCATTGGCTGAAATAAAATTAATAGATATTCCACTATCCGCAAATGTTAGCAAAATAGGTGGTATTCAGAAAAAAATAGGTGCATCTGTGGATTTTGAATTTTCGGACGGAACAACGTTATCCGTACTTGTAAATCTGAAGAAAGAGGAAGTCATAAGAATAGAAGAAGTTGAACATTTGGACTTCGTGGAGGCAGATGATACTGGAGCGACGCCAGAAAAAGTTAATGCTGTTGTAAATGCCAATAATCAATTTGCTTTTGAGCTTTATTCAAAATATAAAGATGAATATAGCGATGATAACATTTTCTTTTCTCCATTTAGCATTTCAACGGCTTTAGCTATGACTTATGAAGGTGCTATAGGACAAACTGCAGAAGAAATGCAATCAGTGTTTCATTTTCCAGCAGATAATGATGTGAGAAGACCTGCCTTTGCAAAAATCTACAATGAAATCAATGAGAAAGAGAAAGGCAAACAGTATAAGTTACATACTGCAAATGCGCTGTGGGCGCAAAAAGATTACCAATTTCTAAACGAATATTTCGGCACTACGGAAAAATATTATCGTGGGAAGGTAACTAATTTGGATTTCAGAAGTGAACCAGAACCCTCTCGTATTACGATTAATAATTGGGTAGAAGACCAAACAAATGACAAAATTAAGGATTTAATTCCTCCAGGTGGAATAGATCCCTTGACAAGATTGGTTTTGACAAATGCTATTTACTTTAAGGGTACCTGGGTCTTGCAGTTCGATAAAAACAAAACAAGAGAAGCTGACTTCAGAGTAAGCCCAACTAAAACTGTAAAAGTGGAGATGATGAGTCTAACTGGAGAAAAAGCGAAATACAATTATGCTGAAACAACGCACTTACAAATACTCGAAATGCCTTATGAGGGTGAAGAGTTATCTATGGTTGTGCTTTTACCAAAAGGGGATACTTTAGACAAACTTGAACAATCTCTTACGGTGGAAAAATTGAATGAATGGCGAGGCATGCTTCAAAAGGAAAGAGTAGACGTTTATATGCCCAAATTCAAGTTTGAAACCAAATATTTTATGGCTCTGGACCTTGCAGAAATGGGAATGCCTTCAGCATTTACTGGTGAAGCTGATTTCTCTGGAATGACAGGGAAAAGAGATTTGTATATTAGCCAGGTTATTCATCAAGCTTTTGTTGAAGTAAATGAAGAGGGAACTGAAGCAGCTGCAGCAACAGCAGCAATTATGGAAGAAGGGGCAGTTATGTCCAAGGTATTTAGAGCAGATCATCCGTTCATATTTATAATACAACAGAAAGATACGGGAAATATTTTATTCTTAGGGAAAGTTGTTGATCCTGCTAAATAAGAGTTTAATGAAGATGAAAAACGAAAACAAAATCTTTTTTGTTAGGGAATGTTTTATCAGTGTGAGAACGGGGATAAGTCATTCGGTTGTTCAAATAAAATAAGGAGCATAATATGATTGTGGAAACAAAAACCAGAAACTGGACGCCAAAATTCATAGCTTTGGCTGTGATTTGTTTATTTATTGCCATAGGCATTTTAATCTTTGTAATTGCTTCAATCGTGAAAGTGGATTTGCTTAATGCTATAACTATAGCAGTTGATCCTACCATAGTATTATCGTCTTTCATTGGCGCTTTAATCGGTGCTGGAGTTGTATATTATTTAGTCAATAAATATAAAAAATGATTATGATGAAAAACAAAACTAAAACATTCGGAATAGGCATCTTGCTAATCTTTAGCCTGCTAATTTTTCCAAATACAGGCATGGCTTGTTTTAACCCGACGGATAGTTTTGCCACCGAAGTAGCTTTAAACAAACCTTCTATAACTTATGATTTAAGCGGGATAAAACAATCAGAAGATGTTACAGTTATAGAAAAGGAAAAAGAAGAAAGTCCGGATATTCCAGAAGTGGTATATGAAGAGGTTTCTAAACCTACACCGATAACACCTACTGAAGTCCACACGGAATTACCTTTACCTGACAGACCCCCAGAAACACAGGAACAGAAAAAATTACCCGACAAAAGAATAGAACCTTCTTTTGAAGATTACATAGAAACTAACGCCATAATTTACCGTTCTCATTACAATAAGGATGTTGCAGTGGCTTTAATGGAGGAGGAATGGGAAGGTCAGAAATATTTAGATGTTAAAATACAAGTGCCGACAAAATTCGTTTATAGCTCTTACTCTGAACTAAGAATAAAGTTAGATAATCTTCCGCCTATTACCCAAGAAGTTAATCAAGAGTATTTCAAATCTTTAGGCTATGAAAATAAGGTTGGTGTTCAAAAGGAAAAATTTGATTATCTTAGAGCCCATCTTATAAAGGAAAATATTGATATTGCTGTATGGAGTTATATTTTTGAAGAAGAGGAAGATGATGAGAAAGATGAAAAGAGAGAAAGTTTTAGTGGGTTTTCCATTCAGGTCAGAAACCAAAGCACTTTAACACCTGAATTAGAAGAAGAATTTAAGAATATACTTGAAACTTACGGATTTAATTCTGATGTTCTAAGCCAAGCAGAAATAACACCCAGAACTATACAAGATGTTGATTTAGAACCTGCCATATATATTGAATTAGATACTTTTGATTGGGGACAGGCGTTAAGAACAGAATTAGAATGGTTACAAAGCAATAATGTAATTAGTGGTTTAACTGATGATGATATATACGGAATAATAAAAGTAGCGGATAAAGGAACTGCTGGCTGGAACTCAAAAATCCGATATTTTAAAGGTGAGTGGATGCAGGGAATTACTGAGGAAATGTCAGAAGAAACAGGAATGTATATGATGAGGGGTTTGAGTGGTTGTGGTGGTTTTCCAATAGATTTATTACCTGAAGAAGTGCCAAGTGGTGTAGAGGCAACTGATGAAGAGGTAGCTTGGATTAGGGATCAAATAAAGAAATGGAGAGAGAACCCTGAGATGCAAATTGGTGGAACTTCGACTGATTTAGCGCGAAAAACAGTCACGCTTTGGGTCTATGAGTGTACACCGGTAAACCAGCAATTACACCGTGAGATGATCGGTGGATGGGAAATCATTATAGCCGAAAGCCAAAAACCATCAGTATTTGATACTTTTGCACATCCCCCGGGGTTATGGATTCCTATTGCTTGCTTGCTTGTAATAATGGTTGTAATCCTCGTAAAATATCGCGGTAGAAGAAGGAATGGAATGGCTTGAATTTATTTATAACTACGAACCAATTCGTAGCTTACGCAAATCTTATATAACCCCTTCCTCTTGACTACTTATTGGAGGTAAAAAAAAGTGGTATCAAAAAAGAAGATATTGGCTTCAGTCCCGGTATTGCTTGTGGCGATGCTGGTCGGAGCAGCGATTACGAACGCCATTCCTGCGCCGATGATAGAACCTATACCAATAAGATCTGTGCCACCGCCGGGAGAAAAAGGGATTTATGCAAAAATAATCCCCTATGATAACTTAGCAAAGGCTGGCGAGACGATTTCCATTGAAGGAAAGGTGCATAACGACGGTAACAGCGAGATAACCGTTGAACTCGTTCCTGTTATGCGAGAAGAAGAGGCATATTGGTATAAGTATAGCGAAAACGTGATAAAACCTGGGTGGGTCTCGGTTAGTCCGAGTGAGATAGATTTGGGTGCTCAAGAGTCCACAAAATTTGACATTTCTGTGAGCATACCTTCGGATGTGGAGAGTGGATATTACAGCGGAATGATTGCTATAAGGACAGACAAATATCCTGAACGAATAGAGCATTACAGCGTTCAGGTATATAAGCCGCTGGAAGAGCCGATAGAAACGGCGTTCTGTGTTGTAGCAAATTCATCAAAATTAGTTGTGACCGTGAAGTGGAACAGAGATGAGAAAAATCTAATCTCTACTGAAGGAACGGTGGATGTGCATCTGTTCGACCCCGATGAGAACGAAATATCACAGAAGACAAAGGTGATGACTCACATATCGGGATACGTGAATGTTTTTGAATATGCACCCAGACCGCCCAAGCCTATACCCATGCCGGTATGGGAAAGCGAGGAAGAAACAGCAAGTGCAAATGCAAATGTGCGTGTGCATGAGCATGGACAACAAGCGGTGATATACCAGATAGAGAATCCGGCGAGCGGTACATGGAAGCTCGAGATGCTGCCAAGCGATGTGATGCACTTCAACTATGACATCGTGGTGAATCCAATAGAAAACGTGAAAATATGAAATAGAAGGCTCGGTCTAATTTTTAATAGGTCGGGCTATTTTTATTTTTTTTTTCAATCCATACATCCAAGCATAAGTAAAATCACCAATTGTCTTTATTCTCATGAGTCTGTGCTAAGGCTCTATGCTAATAGTTAAACCTTCTGTATTCCTGTTATATTTTTGACTTCCTGCAACACGTCTCAAATTGATTTCTTGGCTTTTCATTATTAATATTATCCCAATATAACACCTTTTCTATCTTTTGTGGATACTTGCCAATTATCTTTTGATTTCTCGAACAATCCCAATAAGTTCCATCTGGAAGGGCACTCAGCCCGAGTATTCCCGCTATACAGCCTTTTTCTATGCAACTACTCGGCAAATATATCCCCTCTTTTTCGGCTCGCTTTGATACATATTCCCTGATCTTTATCCATCCTTTAAAAGCAATTGATGGGAGAGCGTTATCCTTTATAGGTTGATAAATATTACAGTTAAGCGTAGAAGCCCCGGTTTCAACGCACAGGTCTATAATATGATCTACACAATGTTTGTTCATCTGGTTGATTGTAAATGCGATGCTATGGCGTATTTTATGCTCATCCAACAGTTTTAAAGCCCTCGCTGCTTTTTCATAGCTTCCCTCGCCACGTATGAAATCGTGTGCTTCCCGGTCTCCATCCACGCTTACCTGGATTCCATCGTTTTTCTGAAATGTATGAACATACTTTGGTATTAAAATTCCGTTGGTGCTCATTGTTACATGACCATTCAGCTTTCTTACGATGTTGCATGCCTTTACGAAATTTGGATGCAGCAAAGGGTCGCCTCCGCTAAGAATAATTGTGCTTTGCGGTAGTGGAAACGCAGTTTGAAGGAAATCTGTACAGATTGCCCTTATCATATCCAAAGGCATGACACTATTTCCCTTATTTAAATAACAGTGTTTGCAATTTAATTGGCAGAAGTCCACGATGTGCAGGTCAATAAAGTTTTGTGGCATTATTATCACCTCACTATTTCAAGTCTTGCAATATATGCCACAACAAGTAATGCCGAAATTGTAATTATCGCTTCAAATCCGGGAATCTTTCCTGTTGGACTTGGTGTCACAGGCGTTGCAGTTGTTGTAGGTGTTGTTTCTTCTAGCGTTGTCACATAAATGTTACCATCTGTGGTGTATGCAATCTTCTTTCCATCTGGAGACCACGATGGTAGGAAATCGCTTTCTTTACTTGAGGTTAGCTGCACCTTGTTACTGCCATCATTATTCATAATCCAGATATTTAAGGCATCATTCTGATTGAAGGATGCAGAGAACGCAATCTTTTTTCCATCTGGGCTCCATCTTGGATATGTAATACCAAATACATTAGCTGTTAGCTGAACTCTGTTATTACCATTACTATCCATCACCCAAACACTTCTGTTACTGGGAAAAGTTGAAACAAAAGAAATTTTGGTTTCGTCTGGACTCCAAGCTTGATATAAATCACTTCCTTCATTTATGGTTAGCTGCATTTTAGTACTACCATCACAGTCCATCACCCAGATATCCTCATTTCCAGAACGGTCAGAGATAAAAGCAATCTTGTTCCCGGAAGGACTCCACACAGGATTCACAGCGTATGTCAGATTGGTGGTTAACTGGACTTTATTGCTTCCATCGCTATCCATTACCCAAACATCCCAATTACCAGAACGGTTAGAGGTAAAAGCAATTTTTTCTCCATCTGGGCTCCACACTGAAAAGGGGCTATACGCTGAAATAAAGTCTTCTGTAGGACTGGTGGTCAACTGAGTTTTATTACTCCCACCGCTATCCATTACCCAAACATCCCAATTACCAGAACGATTAGAAGTAAAAGCAATTTTTTCTCCATCCGGGCTCCATTTCAGATTAAAACCCGCTCCTTTCTTGGTAATCTTAGCAAGTTGAACCTTGTTACTCCCATCACTATTCATCACCCAAATACCCCAATTACCAGAGTGATTAGAAAAGAAAGCAATTTTTTCTCCATCCAGGCTCCAAGATGGAAAAGAGTCGGCTGTCGAATCATTTGTCAATTTTGCCACGTAGTTTCCACCTGTCAGAGCCGAAGTCATTCCAACCAGAGCGCATACCAATATAGCCAACGCCATAGCCAGTACAAACTTTTTTTGTGCCATCTCTTATACATCACCCCTATTATATTACATTTCTACATTTATAACTTGACTACCGCTATACCGCCTTTTTCTATGCAGCTACTCTGCAAATATATCCCCGCTTTTTCCATTCGCTTTGATACATATTCCCTGGTCTTTATCCATTCTTTAAAAGCAATTGATGGGAAGGGTCGCCTCCGCTAAAAATAATTGCGCTTTGCGGCAGTGGAAACGCAGTTTGAAGGAAATCGGTGCAGATCAATCTTATCATATCCAAAGGCATGACACTGTTTCCCTCATTTAGATAGCAGTGCTTGCAGTTTAGTTGGCAGAAGTCCACGATGTGCAGGTCAAGAAAGTTTTGTGGCATTATTATCACCTCTCTATCTCAAGTTTTACAATATACGCCACGATAAGTAATGCCGAAATTGCAATTATCGCTTCAAATCCGGGAATCTTTTCTGTTGGACTTGACGCCGCATTCGTTGCAGGCGTTGCAGTTGTTGTAGGGGTTGTTTCTTCTCCAAGCGTTATCACATAGATGTTGCCCTCTGAACTATATGCAATCTTATTTCCATCTGGACTCCATGATGGGTGAAAATAGCTTTCGTTGTATGTGGCTAATTGCACCTTGTCACTACCATCACTATTCATAACCCAGATGCCAAAAGGATCAACTAAATTGAAGCCTCCTGATAATGCGATCTTCTTTCCATCAATT
>JABUBN010000204.1_pt1 | contig 16488 bp, 9 predicted proteins | sample 7240341 | NCBI WGS metagenome assembly JABUBN01 (sample SAMN07256345, study PRJNA390944) | subsurface metagenome | isolation source: Methane hydrate marine sediment | place: Pacific Ocean: Eastern North Pacific, ODP site | reverse complement strand
AAGAAGAAATACAAAAATATGTCTCTACATTCAATAGTTATAGACTTGAAGCAGAGGAAATAATGATTCAGATTAATAGAAGTATAGTTATTAAAAAAAGAACACCAGATGTTGTTTCATTTATCTTTGATGTTTCTAAAAGAGCTGTAAAAGACACTATAGATTTATTTCCAAGAAAAGCTGAAGATCCTTTTAAGAATTGGATATCTGCTTTTAATAGAGAAATTCAGAATTTAGACGAGTTCCTTTCACTATGTGTGATTTTAGATCAAGATTATTCTACCTCTAGAAGGAAACCAAAAACTTACATTTCAAAAGTTCATTCTGTTGAAACTCCAGAATATAAGGTTAAACATGTTCTTGATGGATTAGGAAAACTCCAACTCCTTGGAAACAAACTTATGCTTAAGGAAGAGATTTCTTCTCGAGAAATTAAAAAAGTAAAGGGAAAGAAAATAGAAAAAATAACTCCCGTTGAATTTGCTGAACAATTGTGGGAAAAAGTTCTAGATAATGATATAGATTTTGCTCTTTCGATAGATGAATGTGAATACTTTGAGCGTAAGAGAGAAATGATTCAAGCTAAAAAAACAGAAGAGCTCCTTGTCGCAATAACTAATACTTATGGAAGTATTGTAGTATATGGAATTACTAACGAAAAAGTTCCTTTGTTATTAGATAATAATCAAAGAGATGATATACAAAATCAGATAACTAATATTTGTAGAAACAATATTAGACCTCAAATAACAGCGGAATTCAAGTCTATAATCTTGCATGAAGATAAAGGTTACCTCTTTATATATGTTCCAAAAGATAAAGAAATTCTACATACAACAAATAATGATATTTACCTCAAAAGAGTTGGTAGTAATAATGTTCGTATGTCTCCTGATGAGGTAAGAGCTTTTTATAACAAGAAAAGCTTAAAGATCAACTGACAACATGGAATTTATTAAGTAAGATTTCTATTTAATATTGTCAAATGTACGCATCATCTAGTGATTTATTATATCAAGAAAAGAAAATCAAAGATATTTGGAGGGAGATTCAAAAAAATAATCTAGACTATGTATCTAAGTTAGATGAATCCGAGATTTTTGATAGAAAAAGACAGTTTTCAGAAGCAAAAAGTGTTGAGAAACTATTAGTTGCATTTTCCAACACTTTTGGAGGGATTATTGCATTTGGTATAGATGATCAAAAAAGTATCTTTGAACTAGATAGAGACCATAGGGATAAAATAGATAACCAAGTAATCAATTTAAACAGGAAACTTCAACCTCCAACTTCTCTATTAACCCATGTTATAAAGACTAGAAATGACAATGGGTGCTTTTTTGTTTTTGTACAGAGAAATAGAGGAATATTGAGTAAAACTCACAATGGTATAACGTACAAACGAGAGGGCAGAAATTGTGTTGAAATGACTGATGAAGAGATTGAACTCTTCAACAGAATAGAGAAAGAATCGCTATTAGATCTAGACCAATTCAAAAAAAGAGCAGAAAATTCAAAGATGTTAACTCATTATAAGAGGTTTTTTGGAAGAGAAATTGAATTGATGAAATTACATGATTTTCTGAACTCAAACCAAAAAACAGCTGTCGTAGTTGGTAAAGGAGGGGTTGGAAAAACGAGATTGCTGATAGAATTTGCACAAGAGATAGCTAAGAACAAATCTTGGGATGTTAAATTCATCCACCCATATCTTGAATTTAAAAGGATATTATCAAAGAAAAATCTAGTATTGTTTGTTGATGAAGCAATGAACTATGAGCATGTTGAAAGAGTTGTGGATTATGTATTTCATGGCAGTTTTAACAAAAAACAAAAAATAAAACTAATATTAGCTTCTCGTTCAATTTTTGAAAAGTCCCTAACAAGTCTGATCCAAAGAATATCATATCCTGGTAAAGGAATTGAAAAATTCTATCTAACGGAAACACAACCATTCTTGTTGAGAGTTTTAAAAAGTAAAATAAAGGATTTCATCAAACATTATTATTCTATACCATCGGGTATTGTTGATTTTATTGTAAAAGAAAGTAACAACAGTTTTAGTTGGGCAATAGTGCTATCCGAATTTTTTATGTTTGAGCAGAAAAAGGGTTCTGTGGAGGATATATTAAAATGGAAAACCTCGAAATATTCTTTAGATTTGAGTAAGAAAATACAAACTACGTTAGAAGATGTTGAATATACAATAAAGATAGTATCACTTCTAAACCCCATTATTTGGGAAAATGATAAACACATTCTGAAGAGTCTTCCAAATGGTGAGATTCTCATAAACATATTGTCACAATCATTTCAGATTGATTCTGATCTCCTAACTGTTATTAAGGATAAAGAATACACATACATATTTATCAAACCAGATATTTTGTCAGATTTTTATAGATTAAACTTTATTTCTGAAAATTACGAGAACTTCAGATACTTTTGGACAAGAAATGTTGCTCGAATGGGTTTTAGAATCTCAAGAAATGTTTCTTTACTTCTAAGAAGTAAAGGGGGCATCAATGAAAATATTGAGAATGTTCTATCGGAGATATGGAAAACAATAAACACAGAGAAGGGTGAATCAATAGAATATTTTGATTCTTTACTATTCTTTCTTCAAGAAATGAATGAGTTTTCTTTCATTAATACAACTTCGATAAATAAACAAATCTGGAAATCTTCTTATGTTATCGTCAAAAAGGAAGATGAAAGAGCACATTATTCTTATACTAAAGTATTGGCATCTCTCTCTAAACTCTATATAAAAACAAAGAATATTCAAGAAATGTCAAACTGTTTAAATGAAGTAAGAGAACTAAGGGTTTTTGATGAAAAAATTGAAAGGTCTGAAGTAGCAATATTAGTTAATATTTCATTATGTTGTAGTAGCGAAAATAATTTGTCTATTTTGGAAAGAATAATGACTGAATTAAAAGAAATTATTCGGGTGAGTCACGCAAGAGAACTTATACTGGATTATTCAACTGCTATCATTAATGCTGTACATCATTTTGGAAAGAATAAGAAGAAAGAGAAAATGATGGGTTTGTTGAAAGAACTTAAAGAGATTAAGAACTTAAACAATGACAAAGAATTTCGAACGAAATATGGAAATGGTCTCATTAATGCAACAACATTCTATGGAGAGTTTGAAGATTATGATGCTGTAGAATACTGTTTAGCTGAAATCAGACAAATGAACAAAGATTATCCTGAAAAAACACTAAGAGTCATATTAGGAAAGGCAACTGTTAATGCAATTTTAAACTATGGTAAAAATAAGAAATATGACAAAATGACCTATCTAGTAGATGAGCTAAGAATCTCTTACATGGATTTTCATGATAAAGATTCAGCAATTTTCTATGCAAATGGATTAAACAACAGTATCACTTACTTCAGTGAAAGCAGTATTCTAAGAGATATGGAGAATATAATGCTTGAGATTCAGACCATCGTAAGAGACTTCAATATAATAGAAATACACCGAGAGTTTGCAAAAAGCCTTATTTCTTTCATAAGGTTTTGTTTTGAGAAAAAGTCCACCAAAAACTTTGACATTTATTTATCTATACTTGAAAAAATGATAGAAGAAAACAGAGATATTGAAATACTAACATCATTAGCAAAGTCTCTATTTAATACGATTTCCTTGAAGGGTGAACTAAAAGAATTTAGTAAACTCCGTATATACCTTAAAAAACTAGAATTTCTATATGAGAATAATAAGACAAAAGAGATTTTTATTTGGCTCGCTAATGCATACCAAAGTTCAATTTCTCAATATTGTAAAGAAGAAAAATTAAAACAAGTTAGACACATCAAAAGAAAATTCAAAAAAATCTTTGAAAAGAATACAATTAACTTACAAGTTCGAATAGAATATGGAAAGTGTCTCTATAACTTACAGAATAGTTTTGGTGAGAAAAGGCAATTTGGTGATATGAAAAAAATAAAGAATGAAATTTTCGAATTATGTACCGCTTTTACCCATGAAGGAATTCTGGAATTGAAAGCAAAAAGTTCTTTCACGACTTTAGTTCATCTATCACAGAATAATCAACCTTTATCATTTTCTGATATCCTAGTGTCTTTTAATACTCGCCATCATCTTCCTAAAGAAGAAGGACAAAATAAAGATATACAACAGATTGAACAGAATTTCATAAAAGAGATTATCTCAAAAATCAAAGATATAGGAAACAATCCTGAAGAAATGGCTCATTTTATTAGTTGGTTATCTTCTCAGATAAAGAATGTCATAGATAAATTTCAAGTTAGAGAGTCTGTTATTTCTATGTTGGATGATGAAACCAAGACTTTAGTGTCTAAATCTTGGCTACTATATTGAATATTCACTCTTTGTCACATATATTGAACCGTTTCTTTAAACAATGCTAAGGATTAAGAAACGAAACCATTCCCGATTATTTTTTTAGCCTTAACACTTATATTAATAAATCTTTAGAATAATTTATCTCGATATTTTCCTTCAAAGGGTGAATATATGGTACAAAAAAAACAAAGTAATACTAATAACAAAGGTGTTCTAGGTTTCGAGAAAAAACTCTGGCAAGCAGCTGACAAATTACGTGGAAACATGGATTCTGCTGAATATAAGCACGTTGTTTTAGGTTTAATCTTTCTTAAATACATCTCAGACTCTTTTGAAGAGAAGTATCAGGAACTATGGAATGAACTAGAAGGAGAAGGATATTCTGACAACGAAATAGAGTTAGAAATAGAGAATAGGGATTATTATATTGCTGATAATATCTTTTGGGTTCCTAAAGAAGCTCGCTGGTTGAAACTTCAAAATAAATCTAAATCCTCTGATATCGGTAAGCTTGTTGATGAAGCTATGGTTCTCATTGAAAATTATAATCTTGTTCTAAAAGGTGTTTTACCCAAGATTTATGCTCGTAGAGAGTTAGACAAAAGAGTTCTAGGAGAAGTTTTCGATCTCATTGGTGACATTGGTTTAGGCGATAAGGAAAATAAAGCTAAAGATATTCTTGGAGGGGTGTATGAATATTTCTTAGGTAAATTTGCTCAACAAGAAGGTAAAGGAGGAGGAGAGTACTTTACACCTAAAAGTATTGTTAAACTACTTGTTGAAGTGATTCAACCTTTCAAAGGTAGAGTTTTTGACCCTTGTTGTGGATCTGGTGGGATGTTTGTTCAAAGTGAAAAGTTTGTTGAATCTCATGGAGGTAAAGAGGGTGATATATCCATTTATGGTCAAGAATCTAATCCTACTACATGGAAATTAGCAAGAATGAACCTCGCAATAAGAGGATTAGAAGCTAATCTTGGTGATACTAACGCTGATTCATTTCATAGAGATTTACATAAATCATTAAAAGCGAATTTTATTCTAGCTAATCCTCCATTCAATGATAGTGATTGGGGAGCAAAAAAATTAACCGATGATATCAGGTGGAAGAGATATGATATTGTTCCTCCAAACAATAATTCGAACTATGCATGGATACTACATTTTATTCACCATCTCGCACCAAATGGGATAGCAGGTTTTGTATTGTCCAATGGGAGTCTAAGTTCACAAACATCTGGAGAAGGAGATATCAGAAAAGCGATAATTGAAGAAGATCTAGTGGACTGTATAATTGGATTACCTGCACAACTTTTTCTAACAACACAGATACCTGCTTGTTTATGGTTCTTGACAAGAACAAAGAATGACGGAAAGACTAGAGATAGAAGGGGGGAGACACTATTCATAGATATAAGAGAATTTGGACACATGATAGATAGGAAAACAAGAGAATTAACAGAGGATGATATTAAAGAAATATCGACTATTTATCATGAGTGGAAGAAAAAAGATGGGAATTATGAAGATGAGAAAGGATTGTGTAAATCAGCAACTATAGAGGAGATAAAGGAATACAACTATGTTTTAACACCAGGAAGGTTTGTGGGATTCAAAGATATAATAATGGATAAAGAAGAGTTTAAGGAGAAATTTAGTAGATTATCGAAACAACTGAAAGAACAGATGAAAGAAGGAAGAAAACTTGACGTAAAAATAAAAAAAATACTTGAGTTGTTAGAATATGAAAAAACTTGATATATATATTTCCTTCAAAGAAACTCCAATTGGTTTGATTCCATATAATTGGGACTTAGGGAAATTAGGAGAACTAACTGAAAGGATTTTTACTGGTACAACTCCACCTGTTAATATAAGAGAGTATCATAAATACGGAGTTAATTTTATAAGAAGCCAAAACATTTTCGATCACTACATAGACTCTGAAAATATTGTTAAATTAAATGAAAAAAGTATTAAAGCCATGAGAAGCTACGAAATCCGCTCTGGTGATGTTCTTCTTAATATTACAGGAGACGGTATAACTTTTCTTCGATGTTGTAAAATTCCAGACACCCTTCTTCCTGCTTATGCCAATCAGAGCATTGCGATAATACGTACCAATAGAAATCTGGATAGTGATTTTCTTGCATTATTTTTATCTTTAACGAAAATTAAAGAATATATGGAGGGGTTCAATTCTGGCAGTGCAAGAAGAACTCTAGCAGCAAAACATGTTCAAGAATATTTAATACCTATTCCACCAGAGAACGAGCAAAAAGCAATCTCATTAATTTTTAAAGAAATCCAGAATAGAATTAATTTTAATAATAGTATGAATTCTACTCTCGAGTCCCTTGCTCAATCTCTTTTTTACAGTTGGTTTGTTCGTTTCGATCCTTTCAAAGATGGGGAGTTTGAGGAAAGTGAATTAGGGAAGATACCAAACGGATGGAAGGTTATTGAACTCAAAAATATAGTATCAAAGATAAGTAATCAGATAGATCCCAAAGAGATTTCTTCAGATACAGCTTATCTTAGTCTTGGACACATGCCAAGGGGTTCAATAGCTATAGACAAATATGGAACAGCTGCAGAAGTAGTAAGCAATCAACTGCTATTTAAAAAGGGTGATATTCTTTTTGGGAAATTAAGACCTTATTTTAAAAAAGTTGGTATTCCTTTTCAAGATGGTATTTGCTCAACAGATATTATAGTATTTCGAGCCAAGGAGAATTTCTTTGGATTAGCTTTGATGTACATTTCTTCTGAAAAATTTATTGAGTATGCAGTTAAGATATCTACAGGAACTAGAATGCCTAGAGCAGACCCTAGTAGTTTGTTAAAATTTAAAGTGGTTGTACCCGATGAAAAAAACTATATTTTTAATTTCAATAAAACAATTCAAAAAATAGTAGATAAATTATATTTTAATATTCAGGAGAATCTTCTTCTTTCTTCTCTTCGCAATCTTCTTCTTCCCCAGCTTCTATCTGGTAAACTACGAATCCCTAATCCAGTAAAATTTTTGGAGGAAATAAATGGTGAAAATAACTGAAGAACAATTAGAAGAAGCATCTTTAGAAATTCTCAGAGATTTAGATTACAAAATTATCTTTGGTCCTGATATTGCTCCTACTGGAGATCATCCTGAACGTTCATCTTACTCTGAAACTATTCTTCAAGAACGTTTAAGTACGGCTTTACTCCGACTCAATCCTACTAAACCCAAAAATGCTCTTGAAGATGCTCTTAAGAAACTCAATCGTATAGATTCTCCTGACTTATTAAGAAACAACTTTTCTTCTCATAAATTGTTAATTGAGGGTGTAGAAGTTGATTATTACCAAGATGGTCGAGTTAAGAGTGATCTTATCAAAGTTATAGATTTTGCCAATCCTGATAATAACGATTTCTTAGCTATTAACCAATTTACTGTTATCGAAGGCATTGGTGCCAACCAACATAATCGTCGCCCTGACATTGTTTTATTTATCAACGGTATTCCTCTTATAGTTTTTGAACTCAAGAATCCTTCTAAAGAGGAAACGACTGTAAGAGAGGCTTTCAATCAAATCCAAACCTATAAGCGTGAGATTCCTTCTTTATTCCGAACCAACGAATTAATTGTTATCAGTGATGGTCACGAATCCAAAGTTGGTAGTCTTTCTGCTGATTGGGAACGTTTCACTCCTTGGCGTACTATCGAAGGTGAAACCTTAGCTGATTCTTCTAAAATGTCTTATGAGGTTTTGATTAGAGGAATTTTAGATCCACATCGATTATTGGATTATATCCGTTTCTTTATTACTTTTGAAGATGATGGTAAGCAAATAGTCAAGAAATCTGCTGCTTACCACCAATACCATGCTGTTAACCGTGCTATTTCCGAGACTTTACGTGCTTCTGAAGAGCTAGGAGATCAGAAGATAGGTGTTGTTTGGCATACTCAAGGTTCGGGTAAAAGCTTAACCATGCTTTTCTATACTGCTAAAATTATTCAATTACTTAACAATCCTACTGTTGTAGTCATTACTGATCGCAACGATTTAGACAACCAACTTTTCACTACTTTTTCTGTTTCTAGCGATTTACTCCGTCAAACACCTGTTCAAGCTACTGCAAGAAGACATAATAAAAAAAAGGAAGAAACTACTAGAGACAATATCGAAGATTTACTCAAAACTTCAGGTGGTGGAGTAATTTTTACTACTATTCAAAAATTTCTTCCTGAAAAGAGAGAAGAGGAGTATCCTCTTTTATCTGAACGTAGAAATATTGTTGTTATTGCTGATGAAGCTCATAGAAGTCAATACTCTTTTGAGAAGATACTCTCTGATAAAGGTAAATTAAAAGAAGGTTTTGCTGCTCATATTCGTAAAGCTCTTCCCAACGCTTCTTTTATTGGTTTTACTGCCACTCCTGTTGATTTAGTTGATAAAAACACTATTAATGTTTTTGGCAATTATATCAGCATTTACGATATTTCTCAAGCTATCAAGGATAAAACTACTGTTCCTATTTTCTATGAATCGCGATTAGCTAAAATCAAACTCAATGAGGATTTAGAAGGACAAATCGACGAGGAATTTGATGAAATCACTGAAACTGAAGAAGATTATGCTAAAGAAAAACTCAAATCTAAATGGACTAGAGTCGTTCAACTAGTTTCCGATCCTGACCGTTTGAAAGAGGTTGCTGAGGATATTGTTGACCATTTTGAGCAACGTCTAGATGTTATTGAAGGTAAAGGTATGATTATATGCATGTCTCGTAGAATATGTGTTTCACTCTATAATGAACTCATTAAACTTCGCCCTTCGTGGCATTCTGATGATAATACTAAAGGTTTCATTAAAGTTGTTATCAGTGGTTCTGCAGGTGATGATGCTTTTCTTCGACCTCATATTCGATCAAAACGTAAGAGAAACATTATCGAAAAAAGGTTGAAAGATCCTGCGGATGATTTAGAAATCGTCATTGTTCGTGATATGTGGTTAACTGGTTTTGATGTCCCTCCTATGCATACTATGTATATTGACAAACCTATGCATGGTCATAATCTCATGCAGGCCATCGCTAGAGTCAATCGTGTTTACAAAGAGAAACCTGGAGGCCTCATTGTCGATTATATTGGTATTGGTTACTATCTCAAACAAGCTTTATCCAAATACTCTAATCAAGAATCTCGTGATCAGACAGGCATTCCTCAAGAAAAAGCTGTTGAATTAATGTTAACCTATTATGAGATTGTCTCTGATATGTTTTACAATTTTGATTATTCTGTTTTTGAGGATGGTAGCCCTTTACAGAGGTTAAATTTACTCCCTTTAGCTATGGAACATATATTGAAGACTCCTAATGAAGATCCAGATGTTGCTAAGAAGAGATTTCTAGACAACTTAGCTGCTTTAAACAAAGCTTTTGCTTTAGCTATCCCTCATAATGAAGCTTTAGCAATACGTGATGATTTAGCTTTCTTTCAAGCCATTAGAGTTGGTTTTGTTAAAACTACCATGCCTTCTAAAAAAAGAAAAGAAAAAATTGATTTTGCTATCAAACAACTGATTTCCCGTGCAGTTATCTCTGAAGATGTCATAGACATATTCTCTGCTGCTGGTCTCAAAAAACCTGAAATCTCTATTTTATCGGAAGATTTTCTTGAAGAAGTTAAAGATCTTAAACAGAAGAATTTAGCTGTTGAGTTGTTAAATAAATTGCTACAGGACCAAATCAAATCTAGAGCTAAGAAAAACTTGGTTCAATCTCGCTCTTTTGAGGAACTGCTCAAGAAGGCTATCAATAAATATATCAATCGAACTATAGCTTCCGCTGCTATTTTAGAGGAACTACTTTCTTTAGCAAGAGATATGCAACAATCTTTCAAACGAGGCGAAGACCTTGGACTTAACGATGATGAAGTTGCTTTTTATGACGCTATAACTACTAATCAGAGTGCTGTTGAACTTATGAAAGATGAAACTCTCAAACAAATTGCTAAGGAGCTTGTTGCTGAAGTAAGGAAATCTGCTACTATCGATTTTACTGTCAAGAAAAGCGTTCAAGCACGAATGCGAATCTCTATACGCAAACTATTGAGAAAATACAAATATCCACCTGATCAGACTCCCCAAGCTGTTAAATTGATAATGGAACAAGCACAGTTATTTGGTGAAGAATGGGCTTCAGTTCCATCTTAATTTACTAAAATACTTACTGAAATATTCACATAAACGTAACTGATAAATGGAAGAGAATTGTTCAAAGTAGGAAAATAAAACCAAACAAGAAGAAAAAGAAATAAAAAACACAATTGATTAAAGGAATTACGTTATTTATTAGTGGTGTAATAATAATCGGATTTAACACTACAATTCAAGGAGCACTTGTGATATTCTCTGGAAGTTTAGGTTCTGGACTTTGTGTACTGGGGATTGATAGGTTAACAACACGAAAGAAATGTTATTTTTTCCATAACATAAAGCAATTTCGATTTTTTATATTAATTCTAATAATTATTTCAATAAATCATTCATACCTAAAAAAATTAAATATACAGAATAAAGTAATTTAGTAAAGTTATTTAGCATTCTTTGCTCTTTATCATATAGATTCTCTTGGAATTCAAATAAAGAAGTAAGATTCTTTAATAAACTGCGGTTCTCAACTAGAATCTTGTAAAGAAATTGTTCAAATCTGTAAAAGTATGTTCTATCCCCTTTTCAAATGATTTTAGCGATAGTTGATAGATTTTTATAACTGGAATAAACCCAACTTCTTTATCAGCGAGTTCTTTGTGAAGCTGTTTAATAACTTCGGATTCCTTTTCACCACTTGGAGCGATAACAACAAAAGAATCAGGTTTTTTCCAATTGATATCTGAAAAACGCCATAATTGATTAAGAGTGTTATTAATGACCTTCTCTTACGAGTAACGTAGAACTTGCTAAGTTAATGGTTCCACCCTTTTTGGTGTAATTCTATTCCTTTTTACTTCTACAAAAGTGGGTTTATCATAAACAACTAAATCTGGATATTCACCTATACCTGGAATCACAGAGATAACATTAATTCTAGCGAAGATTTGTTTAATCCATCTTTGAAGAACTAGCTCATTGTTTAGTAAGGGATTGACTCCACAAGCACTAGCAATTTTTGGGGAACCTGAGGAAGTTTTGCAAATATGAACATTAAATTTCAGTTGAGGGGAGCTAGTACAATCAATTCTTAAAACACGATAAGGACAAGCAGCTACGCATAAACCACAAGACATTCGTTTTTAGTTAAAGTTATATATCCTAATTACAGTAATTATACGACAATAACGGCTGAACATATCGATACCCTGATAACATCTCTAACAATTTTAGCAGCTGTAGTTTTAACATATTTTCTTATTTATTTTCTAAGTAAAAGAAAACAAGAAAAAGAAGAAAAATCTTTTTTTGAGAGATTTTCAAAAGTTTATGAGAAATTAATCTCAATTATGGCAATTATAGCAACTCTTAGTCATTAAAATAGTTTCATAAATGTATTCTAGAAGGAATGTATGCTGATTTCTATGTATGACGTTTTTTTTTCCATGTAATTCTCTAATGAAATCAGTAAATTGTTTTACAAAATCCACTTCTCCTACAAGAGCATTCGTAACATCATCAATTAGATCTGGAGCATCCTCTGCTCTTACGCCAGTTAAAACACCTTGCATATACTCTTCTTCAAACAAATCTGCACCTAGTACCAGCCAATAATGATGAACTCGTTTCCCACCTATTTTTACAGGTCCAACAACTGGAGCAAGGTGTTTAGCTAATTGATAACCATCCTTTAAACCTTTATCAAAGGATTTCTTCTTCTTTTTATTCATCATTTATCATTTCCACTAAGATATTTCAATATATAAAGAGAAACATTGCAATTTTGTGTAATAAAGTATAATTTTCTTGGAGAATCAATTGTATTACGCTGTCCTTTAATAATTTTCTTGAATTAGCTAAAGATTCATTTTTTGTTTAAGTATTAATATCAAATTTAAATTATGTAAAATAAAAAGAAAAAAAAGAAGTTTATTAAAAGGTAGTTTGAAAGTCTTTTTCAATTCATTCCTATTTTGCTTATGGTTGTAGGTAAAATGATTTATTAAGCAGATAATTCTCTAAATCAAGAGATTATGATGGGAGAAAAATTATCTGAAGAAGACATTGATAGGATATTCAAAAGAGCAACAGATGGAATTATGAAAATTGCTAAGAGAGTCAAAGATCAAGAACCTCAAATTGACTATTCAAAACGATGGTTTAAAACTAGAACTGGGAAGATTTTTTTTGCACAAATTAAGGAAATTGAGCTGCTAAATTGGGAATTATTTATCCTTTCTTTTCCACAAAAACAGTTCTTCAAAGAGATTGGTATTCTCTCTTTTTTATCTAATGTAAATTGGTTAATACATATAGTAAAACCAAAAATATAAAAGGTCAATTATTCTTTCATTTTATTGAAATAATCTGTGAGCAATCTAAGATTCCTCAAATTACCTTGAAACGAAGGGAAAGATATAGATGAAGTATATACCAGATAAAGAGATTAATCTAGAAAAAAACGATTTACTTGGAACTTATCCTTATGTAGACACTATTTTCAAAGCTGTAGATAATTGTGATACTCCTTTCACAATCGGTCTATTTGGCGGTTGGGGGAGTGGAAAATCGTCAATTATGAAAACTTTTCAAGAAAAAATAGAAAAAGAAAAAACAAGTTCTTATCAAATTCTTACCTATGATGCTTGGAAATATTCACATGATTCATTTAGGCGTACATTTCTTCTAGAAATGAAAGAGAAACTTGGTTTACAGCCAACAAAAGACTTGGAAAATCTATTTTACAAAGAAGAGTGGAAAGATAAAACCTTTGAGCCAAAATTAGATAAATATTGGAAACTCAAATTTGGATATTTTTTAATAGTAATTGCAATGATAGCAGTCTTATGGGTATTTACATATGATAAACCAGACCTTGCTGCAATTATCTCTGCTATTATTATTGTTAATACAGTACTTATTTTCTTTATTCGAGAAGCTATAGTAATCCATCGAACTACACAAATAGACCCAAAACTTTTTGCTCCAGAGCAATTTGAACAAATATTTAAAGCGATGATAAAAGTATTGACTCATCAAAAAAATAATAAAAACAGATGGATAGAAAAAAAATCACAAAAACAAAAAACAGAAAAAGTTATTATTATAATAGATAACCTTGACCGTTGTCAAAGGGAGACAGCTATTGAATTAATGTTAAGTATAAAGAATTTTTTGGAAATTGAAGGTTGTGTCTTTATTCTTCCAGTGGATGATTATGCGATTAAACAATTTATTGAAAGCACTACCTCAAGAAAAAGTACTGAAACTGATTCTGGAACAGTAAATGGAAAGGAATTCCTAAGAAAATTCTTTAACACAACGATTAGAATTAAAGAATTTACAAACATGGAACTATATGATTATGCTAGCAAATTAAATGAGAATTTCAATCTGAAATTCAGTAACAGTGTATTACATCTTACAGCCAGAGAATTTGCGAATAATCCTAGAAGAATAATACAATTTCTCAATAATCTTATATCTGAAAGAATGTGGTATGAAAATGCAGAGAAAAAAAGGGAACATACCAAAAGGTGTTGTATTAGAAAATCTTGAATTTTTAGCAAAGATTCAAATAATAAGGGAAGAATGGCCTAAATTATTCAGAAAAATATCGGAAAATCCTAAAATTTTACAAGAAATTAATCATAATATAGAAAGAGATTTTGATGAAGACCAAATTCCATGTTTAACAAAAGAACAATATGGATTTTTTAAAAGAACAAAAGCTATCTCTACAGATAATGAAGAAACCTTCTTTCTAACAAGAGATAATCTTCAAAATTTACCTGATCGATTACAAAGATTAATTGATAATTTTGATTGGATAGGTGTGAAGGAGATAATTAAAGAAGGAATTAGCTTCGATCGAATTCTTGATTATATTTATGAGAGATTTCACAAAGAAGTTATTAGACAAGAACTTATAACCACAACTGGATACAGTATTATTTCGTTGGCTTTAAAAATATACTTTGATCAAGAATACCAAGATAAACTTGAAAAAAGGATGACAGAAATTCTTGTTTTCTTCCAAAAAGCATATTTGGAGTCCTTGGTCGAAATTGTTGATTACAACGAATTGATAAGTTTTTCGAAAATAATGTATGAAAGAAATCATGATGAAATAATCAGAACAATTCTAGCTGTTGTAAAAAGATATTCTGAAGAGGATCTAAAGAAAGAACGTTCTGAAACTATTATTACTCAGTTAATATCACAATTTAGAGAATACGAAGAAATACTCGAAGAGATAAGTGTAAAATTCAGAGTTTTAGTAAAAGAAAAACCGCTCTCTCTACTTAATTTAGATAATGTACTAGAAGTTCCAGAGAATCTTGTATGCCTTTTAGATAAGGAATTAGCTGATTTTCTAATTTTATCGACTTCTAATGATTTTCATCAGAACAACAATAAACAGAAAGTGAAATTTCTAGAAACAATGCTTTACACTGGGAATTACAAAGATGAGATTTTGAAATTAATTACTAGAATAGGACCATATGCTAACCAAAATAATTTCAAAGTAATTAGTGATTGGCTAGGAGCGATATTACCTTTTATTAAGGCAAAAGAACCAAGAATCTACCCTATACTCTTTGCAGTTATAAACGATAGGCACAACTATCTATCACAATTTTTAGGAAAAGATACTTTTTCCAATGATGAATCAGAAGCATTTAAAGCCTTTGTAGACGTCTGCAAAGGGTTATATACTTACCATAAACCTAATCGACCACAATTAGGCGTGTTTTTAAATTCCTTTTATATAGAAACACTTCCAGATACTTTAGATACAATTACTGAATTTTTCTTGAATTATTTGAAAGTTTTTCCGGATTTTGATGATGATTTAGTTACTAGGCTTTTAGGTAAAATCGAGAGCTTTCTAGAAAATGAAAGTAGGACTAAACCATTTTCGATTATTAAACAAATGTTACTTAATGAAAGAGTAGAAGAGATCATAGGAAATAAAACAATTAACATAATAGTTAATAAATTGTTTTCCATGTTTTTAAATTCTGACAGTATTTTGTCTAGTTTTTCAGAAATGTGCATTAAAGAATTAATGTATATAAAACACATTTTATCTTTTATTAAAAATGCAATATTAGAGATTTCAGAACTTGATAAAATGCAAAGAATACTAAAAATATTAATATCCATTGAGGATAGAGAAACTAAGCAGACAATTATATATGATATTTTTGAGGGAATTGAAGAAACCTCTCAAATTCCTGCACTTTTAGGTATTCTAATTAATTCTGGAAAAGAAGGACAAAAATTATCTAAAGAAATTTTATTACAGATTTTATCAGATTTATCAACAGATAATATTCAGTATTATAGAACTATATTGACACTATGTACAGAAAGTATAACTTCATTTAACCAAAATCAAAAAGGGAGAATTACTAGTAAAATAAGAGTTCTCTTGGCCTCTAATCGTGAAGATCAGATTTTTGCTCTAAATCTCCTAAGTCAAATTGATGGTTTAGCAAAAAATGAAAATCGTAGAATAATCGAAGCACTCGAAGAGATTCAGGAGTTTGAAAAAGAGGAACATAATCAGCTTTTAGATCGTGTAATAGAAAGATTCAGATTATAATATTCTTGAATATAGAACAGTTCATAAATATTTAATTGATTTTCTTTGTTTTTAGCAATTGAAAATGCCGTTCAGCTGCTTATGGTTTTACGACCTTCGGATAGGTCAAGACATTTACGCTACTACCTGTAATTTTGCTAGTTTCTTTTATTTCTCCTCTCCTAACCCTATATGCTGTCAATATGAATTAACTCCTCTTGGTAAACATATTATTACTAAAGGAGTATCAACTTACCAACGCTCTATTTGTGATCAAAACGAACCTTGCAGAAAGGTTTACCCTTCAGGAGCTATTTCTGCTACGAGTATTGATGCTAACTGTCTTTCTTGTGGTTTATGCGTAGCTGCTTGTCCTTATCGTGTTTTAAGAATTGATTGTACTAGCTCCCCTCAACTGA
>JABUBN010000203.1_pt1 | contig 16507 bp, 21 predicted proteins | sample 7240341 | NCBI WGS metagenome assembly JABUBN01 (sample SAMN07256345, study PRJNA390944) | subsurface metagenome | isolation source: Methane hydrate marine sediment | place: Pacific Ocean: Eastern North Pacific, ODP site | reverse complement strand
TCCCATTCGGTGTGGCTGAGATGTTCCTTATCAACCTCTACTTTGGGATTTTTGTAGCGGCTTTAGGTTTGGTAGTATTCATCTTTGCTAAGAAGTAACTATCCATCAAATTTAGAAAGGGGTGATTTTTAGATGAAAGAGTGTACAATGAAGACCTGGATGACTGCTTTGAGCCTTATATTTTGTCCTGTTACTTTTCTTTACCTTATGATTTATCCATTGATTGTTCCAGAGAGTCAAAATGTGGTATGGGCAGCTTTTGTGGCTATGCCCATATATTTCATTGTAGGAGCCAAGAAGGAAGATTTCCCCAAATTTTTCTATAGCATGTTTGCGGGATTCTTCTGGGCATATATGTTTCTTCTTCCTGGAGGCTGGCTGTTAAATCTCTCCGGGTGGAATCTTTCCCCGTCTCTGACGGGTAATTTAGTTGTTTTAGTGGTGTGTGCTCCGTTTCTACTAACACATCTGGTTTGGCTTGCGAATTCTACCTGGCTGGGTGTTTGCCCGATTATGTTCGGTACGGTTGCCAGTAGTTTTGCCACAGGAGGTCAGCGTCCTTTCGGCTTAGCTATAGCTCTGACTCTGGGAATGCTTGTGGCTTTAGTCTGTGTAGAACTCACCAATGCAGCAGTAGGGAAACCTACTCTCGGGCAAGCTGCTTAAAAGCAGGAATCAGCTTAAAGATGTAAATTCAGCCTGAGTTTTTCAAAAGTTAATCCTCAATATAAAAGGGGTTCCGGTGACGTACAATTTCTTTTTCTCCGGAGTCCCTTTTTTATGAAATTATCAAGTTTTCCCCTCACCCTTGGCCGTGGCTCGTGCTACGCACGGGCAGGCCCAACCCTCTCCCCGATGGGGAGAGGGGGAAAATCATTAGATTGTAAAGGAAAGAATGGCAACAATCGTTACCTCAAGGAATAAAAAAGTAGAATTCGGTGAAGGTCTTCCCACGGCTGTAATTGGAGAAAGAATAAATCCTACCGGAAAGAAAAAACTTGCCGAAGACCTTTCGAAGGGCAAGTTCGATGTTCTTGTCCAGGAAGCGCTTTCTCAGAAAGAGGCAGGAGCGGATATTCTCGATGTCAATGTGGCGGTCTCTGACGTTGATGAGACTACCATCTTACCCAAGGCGGTGTTGAAGGTTCTGGAGGTTTCAGGGCTTCCTGTCTGTATCGATTCATCTAATCCAGAAGCCCTAAAGAAGGCATTAGAGGTCTATCCCTATAAAGCTCTGGTAAATTCGGTGACAGGTCAGGAAAAATCATTGAAAGCTGTTCTGCCCCTGGTAAAAAAGTTCGGTGCTTCTGTAGTGGGACTCACTATGGATAATAGTGGCATTCCCAAAACAGCAGATAAAAGATTCGCTGTGGCAAAACGCATAATAGAGGTTGCTGAATCTTATGGAGTTCCCAGAGAGGACATTGTGATAGACTGTCTCTGCTTAGCTCAGGCTGCAGAGACAAATTCGGGAGTTGTAATCCTAGAAACTTTAATAAGGGTTTCCAGAGAGCTGGGCGTAGCAACAGTCTTAGGAGTAAGCAATATAAGTTTTGGCATGCCTGATAGGAAGATTATTAATTTATCTTTTCTATCACAAGCTATTTCACAAGGACTCAATGCTGCTATTGTCGACCCCACAATTGAAGGGATGGTTGAGACCATTCTCGCTTCCGATTTTCTGGCAGGAAGAGATTCCTATGGTAAGAGATATTTAAAATACTATAGGGAAAAAAGGAAAGCCAAAAAAGATTAAACGCTGGAATCCTCCCGAAAGAGGCTGTGTCGTAACCCCACTTTTTATGCTTCTGCCCGAATTGGTAGTCGCAAGTTTTAACTTGCGTTATCATGTTTTATCATCTTTTCGCTGGCTGAAGCCGTCGGTTACCATTGCGACACAGCCTCGAAAGGGAGGGAAAACCCCCGATTTCATCGGGGGACTCCAGTAAGAGAAAAGGAAATGGAGTTTACGGTAAAGTTCAGTCCAATTGGTAAAAGAGTAATGGAGAATAGACCCCGGCTCCTTTTGGATATCGCCAGGGAAGAGGGTGTGGGTTTAAAGTCCCTTTGCGGAGGTAAAGGTAAGTGTGGAAAGTGTAAAGTGATGGTCAACCCGGCTAATGAGCCTACCGCAGTGGAAAGGAAGCTTTTCATTCAAGATGAGATAGAAGAAGGTTACAGACTTGCTTGCTGCACGACCATAAGAGAAGATACACAAGTATATGTTCCGTCCTCATCCATAACCGAAGAGCAGAAATTGCAGATTTGGGGAAAGGAGATTGAAGTCAAACCCTTTCCTTCTGTGAGAAAGTTCTTCCTCCAGCTTGCCAAAGCGACTCTCTCCGATGTAACGCCTGATTTCCAGAGGATTAAAGAAGAACTGAAGAGAAAATATAATGTTAAAGTTGAGAGTGCAGATTCTAAAGTGTTGGACATTATTGGACCTACTTTGAGAGATTCCCATTGGTCAATTACCGCTATTGTGAGAGGAAGCGAAATAATCGGAGTTGAACCTGGAAACAGAACGAAGGAGAGCTTGGGTATGGCGATTGATCTGGGCACGAGCAAGATAGCTTTCTATTTAGTCGATTTGCTAATCGGTGAGTCCATAAATATTTACGGGATTACAAATCCCCAGATTGCTTATGGCGAAGATGTCTTGTCGAGAATTCATTACGCAGGCAATACCAAAACTAATTTGAAAAAATTGAAAAGCGAGGTTATCAAATCTATCAATCTGGCAATAAAGAAAATTTGTAGAGAAAGCAAGGTAGAGCATAGAGACATTCTGGAAGTGACTCTTGTGGGTAATACTGCTATGCACCACATCTTTTTAGGACTTCCGGTAAAGCAATTAGGACTGGCTCCTTTTACCATGGCTACAAACGAGCCCCTGGGGATAAAGGCGAGAGAAGTCGGTTTGGAAATATCTCCGGGAGGATATATCTATCTTCCTCCTCCCATTGCAGGATTTGTTGGCTCTGACCATTTAGCTATGCTCATAGCTTTGGGAATCGAAAGGAAAGATGGGAATATAATAGCCATCGATATTGGAACAAATACCGAGATAGCATTAAAAACTAAAGGAAGAATTATATCTTGTTCCTGTGCTTCAGGACCTGCTTTTGAAGGAGCACACATTAAACATGGGATGAGGGCGGCTCCGGGAGCGATAGAGAGAGTTAGTATCAATTCAAAGAGTTTAAGGGTTAATGTTACTACAATAGATGACAGAGCTCCTCTGGGGATATGTGGTTCTGGAATTCTGGATGGTATTTCTGAGATGTTAAGAGTGGGGATTATTGACTCTTCGGGTAAAATAAATCCTGGTTATAAAGGAGTCCGTAAGATTAAACGAGGGAAATCACTCGAATTCCTCCTGGTAAAAAAGAGAAGACGAGAGATAACTATAACCCAAGAAGATGTCTCTGAAATCCAGCTCGCCAAAGGAGCTATAAGGACAGGCATTGAAATACTCTTAGAAGAGACAGGATTAAAAGTTCAGGATATAGATGGAGTAATCGTTGCTGGTGCTTTTGGCACTTATATAGACCCATTGAAAGCAGTGAGAATTGGGATGTTTCCAGAAATAGATATCGGAAAGTTCACCCAGGTAGGGAATGGAGCGGGAATAGGAGCAAAAGCAATCCTCATCTCCCAAAAATTGCGTGAACAAGCTAACCAACTGGCAAAGAAAATAGAATATTTAGAACTGGCTACCCATTCTAATTTCTTGGAACATTTTACCAGGGCTATCCACTTTCCCAAACCAGATAGACAAGATAGGGACTTGTAGGGGCTCGATTCACTGGTAGTCCCGACTCGTCGGGACAGAAACTCTGGGTCAGAGACGACCCAGAGTACCTATTTTGATACGGGTCGGATTCATCCGACCCCTACATTTTTTGACTGAATCTACAATTGATGGGGAGAAATAATGCCAACTTATGAATATTCCTGCTTAGATTGTGGTAATAGATTCGATATCTTTGCTATGCTGTCAGAAAAGGAAAAAGGACTTAAGGTGAAGTGCCCAAAGTGCAAAAGCAAAAAGATTTCTCAAGTCTTTGGCAGTATCTCCGTAATAACCCCGGGAAAAAGCAAAAGTTCCTCTTCAACCTGCCCTCCAGGATGCTCCTGTCACTAAGTGCCCTCCTTGTCCCGAAATTAGAATATGGCAAAGAAAGATTACCTCCAGGCCGTCTTGAATTTGAGTGCTCAAAATTTACTTGACAAATTTTGTTACATTATGCTATAATTCGCATAGTTGCATTAAAACATAAAGAGGAGGTTGAAATGCAAGAACCTATAGTTAAAATGATAGCCGGTTATTTTCAAGCGCTGAGTCACCCCACAAGAATTGAGATTTTGCAGCTTCTTAGGAGTAAGGGAGAGATGTGCGTATGTGAGATAGTGGAGAAATTAGAAAAAGACCAATCCAATATCTCAAGGCATCTTAATGCACTTAAGACAGTAGGAGTTTTAGAATTTCGGGGCGAAGGCGCAAGGTCGTTTTACAAAGTAAAATATAAAGACGTAAATAAGATTCTTGATTTAGTCAAGTCTATTTTGCATGCGCAAGTAAAAGAAGGGCAAAAAGTTTTAGAGGCATTCTAACTTCTTAGAGAGGAGAATTTGTATGTTCTTCGATTTAATCTTTGCTGGACTGTTGGCGTTAAAGGAGTACATTGCCGAGCATGTCATAACTTGTCTTGTGCCCGCTTTCCTCTTAGCGGGAGCAATGGTGAGTTTCGTATCTAAAGAAACAATTATTAAGTACTTAGGCTATGCAGCTAACAAGCTAAAGTCATTTGCCCTAGCCAGCGTAGGTAGCTTCTTTTTAGCTGCCTGTTCCTGTACGGTAATTCCTGTTGCCAGTGGGCTATATTATAGGGGAAGCGGAATTGGACCTGCCTTTATTCTTTTATGGGTAGCTCCCGCAGCAAATGTTCTGGCGCTCTTATATACAGGTGCGATTTTAGGTTACGATATGGTAGGTTCCAGAGTTATCTCAGCGATTCTAATGGCATTCATCGTTGGATTGATTATGAATTTTGTTTTTAGAAAGAGTGAAGAAAAAAGAATAATTAATAACAGCGATAACCCGAAAGGAAAGATAATCGGGGCACGTGACCTTATCCTGATCCTTTTGATTTTGTTAACACTGCTTTCACCAAATTACCTGATAAGAAAAGGCCCCTATGGCCATAAAGTTATTGTCTGGGCAATAGCGACTATAATAATGGTTATTTATGCTCTAAGAGTAAAGACAAAAGATGAATTAAAAAATTGGCTGCGTGAGACCTTCTTTTTTGTAAGGATAATATTTCCTTTACTTCTTTTAGGGGTTTTTATTGTTGGTATAATTGGAAAGATTTTACCGCAAGAGTGGATTAAGAACTATTTGGGAGGCTCATCTTTAGGCGCTTCGTTCTTGGCAACTTTAATTGGGGCGGTAAGTTATTTTGCTACTATGACTGAGGCGCCTTTTGTGGACACTTTAATGAAACTGGGCATGGGGAAAGGTCCAGCTTTGGCATTATTATTGACTGGTCCGGGTATCAGTCTTCCTAACTGGCTGGCAATAGCCAGAGTGTTTGGTCCCAAAAAGGCAATTTGCTATGTGTTAACGATAATTGTGTTGGGAACTGTTGTAGGTTGGTTTTTTGGAAATTTCGTATTCTAAAAGTTCAAAAGGAGAAAAAAAATGAAGATTGAAGTTGTAGGTCCGGGATGTCCAAGATGTAAAGCGACAGAAAAAAATGTAAACGAGGCTCTTAAGGAATTGGGTATCGACGCCGAAGTTACTCATGTTCACGATATGGGTGAAATGGCAAAGAGAGGAGTAATGTTTACTCCCGCTCTGATTGTGGATGGTCAGATTAAGACTTCTGGTAGGATCCCCACCGTAGCGGAGATAAAAAACATTTTGTCTTCTGACAAGTAAGCAAATGAAAGAAAAAGTTGTTATCAGTCTAAATCAAAAAGAACAGATTGAACTTGAGCGAATTACAACCGATGGGGACGAAAAGCGAGCCCTGGAATTTTTAAAGGAAGTGGTGAAAAAGAAAGCTGCTAAAGCTGCTGCTCCAGGATGCAAGCCATTTTTTGAATGGCAAGGGAAAGAGCCTCAAATACTAACAGAAATGAAAGCTAAAACAAAGAATAAGGAAAGTCAAAGGTCAAAAAGATTAAAATAAGGAAAGGATATATTTATGGGTAATGTGACTATATGGGGTCTTTTTGGGTTGGGTATAATAACCAGCCTTTCTCCCTGTTCTCTAGTACTTCTTGTGGCTGCGCTATCTTTTATCATTAGCGAAGAGAAAAATTTAAAAGAAGGAGTCTCAATTGGTATCGCTTTTACCTTAGGGATGAGTCTTATCTTTTTTATCCTCGGTATTTTTATCTCTAAGTTAGGACAATTTGTTAGGTTTGCTCATATTTTCTATATCATTGCCGGGATATTTTTAGTTCTCTTTGGTTTAAACCAGTTAGGTATCTATAAGGGAGCAAAGATTAAATTATTTGCTAAAAGTAATGATGGGAAGCCAAAAAATCTTAATATCATCCAACGATTAGTATTTTCTGTTTTACGTTTGGGTCGATATTCAAAGATCTTGTCTGCATTTATCCTGGGGATACTTTTTGCTCTTGGGTGGGCGCCTTGCGCAGTATCTTTGATTATGCCTGTAGCGCTTTTAATAATGAGCCAGGATATAACCATCTGGCAAGGCGGAGGACTTTTGTTTACGTTCGGTTTAGGTCATGGAGTTCCAATTATACCTTTAGCTGCTCTTTCCGGTCAGATGCGCGCTCAAGTAGCAAATAAATTTACCAAGGCAGGTGAATATCTTGTTAAGATATTCGGGGTAATTATTTTGGTTATCGGTATATTATTTATCATCTATGGCCCAAAGTTAAATGTTATTTTTGGAGGTAAATAATAATGAGAAAAATCAGCATCCTCACAATTTTCATTTGTGTTATAGTATTGATTTTTTCTCAAATTCTATATATAAGAGCAGAGCCAAAAATGGCAACAAATTTTCAATTACGCGACCCCTGGGATTATGAATTTTCTTTAGAACAGTTTAAAGGTAGCCCTGTGATTTTACATTTTTTTCGAATTTATTGTGGTGGAAAGATTACAAAAGAAAGTTTCAAGCAAATAAAAGAACTAAATAAAGTCTGTGCAAAATTATGTGAGGGCGAAAAATGCACAGAGGGAGACGTTCATATAATAAGTATAACCTTAGCAACCTGTCCTACTACTGACCTTAAGGAATGGGCAGAATACTTTAATATAAACTGGCTTTTAGGCAATGACTACGACGATTACAAACTCGACATAATTAAAGATTATTCTAAATATCTTTCTGAACTTACCGACCCCTCATTGATATTTCTCAATAAAAACCACGAGGTTGTATTTACTTCAGATTATTTGGATGCATCTGAGATTATTGAAAAATTAAAAGAGGTATCGCAAATCAATTGAAAATAAAGATTCTATAGTGCCAAATTATGAAAGGAAGGTTTCCCCAGCTGCTTTAGACATATATAGTTGGCTTCCCAAGACAAATTGTAAACAATGTAGTGAGACAACCTGTCTTGCCTTTGCAGTGAAGCTTCTTTTGGGCGAACAGAATATCATTAACTGTAAACCCCTTTTCACTAAAAGATACGAAGATAAGAAAAGGATTATGCTTAACATAGTAGAGGCTTTAGGATACGAAGTGCCTGAGGATTTTGAAGAAAAGCATTGACAAGGATTTTTCTTTGTGGTATTATATCTGTGTAATCGCATATAAAGATACAAAGGAGGCAAGTTCGATGAAACAGTATATTGATTTATTTAAGACACTTTCAGACGAGACACGTTTAAGGATTATGGTTTTACTTTCTGAGAAAGAACTCTGTGTTTGCCAGATTGAGGCTGCTCTTGATCTTCCTCAGACCAAGGTTTCTCGCCATCTTACGGTTTTAAGATATGCTGGTTTGGCAAAGGACAGACGGGATGGCTTGTGGGTTTATTATTCCCTTGCAGAGCCAAAAAATAAGGTTGAAGAGAATTTGTTTGAATGCTTTAGAGAATGCCTGCGCAAGGAAAAATCCTTTAGAGCGGATTTAACCAATATGAAGAAATGCATTGCTCGGCCCTTAGAAGTTATTGCTGAGATGGTGCGAAAAAGTTAATAGATTATTTTTAAGGAGGGAAAATAGATGGCTATTATTAGTGTAACATTAGACGATAAACAAAAGATGTGGCTTGAGCAAATTATCTTAGATAAAGATAAAGAGGAAGCCTTTAAATTCTTAAAGGAATGTATCTACGATAAAATCAAAACCCAAGAGCAAAGCCATTGTAAACCAGCATTTTAATTAGAATTTGAAAATAAGGAAAATTAAAGATGACAGCAGTTACAAATAAGAAAAAACAGATATTCTTTTTAGTAGCAGTAATTGTGCTTTATGCCTTGGCCGTTTCCTATGTGGCAGTGAATGATTTATCCTGGTCGGGGATGTTTAAGGCAGGCCTCTTACAGTCTAAAGGGATAGAGGGATTAGAGGCAAGGGTAAAAGAGATAGATAATCCACCTCTATGGAATATCCCTTTTGTTATCTGGTATATCATCCTGAAGGGTGCAGCCCTTTTAGTAGAACTGTTGCCGTATTGGCTTATAGGCATGCTTATCTCCGGAGTCTTAGTGGTATTTGTCTCTTGGGAGGCGGTAAGAAAAAAAATGGGCTATGGCGGTTTTAAGGCAAATCTTATGGCTACAGGTGCAGGTAGCGTTATCCCCATTTGTTCCTGTGGGATAGTTCCAGTTTTAGTGGGCATGCTTGAGGCAGGAGTGCCTTTAGGCCCAAGTCTTGCCTTTTTAATTGCGGCCCCAATGCTTAATATTCCTACTGTATTTCTTACTGCCGGGCTGTTGGGTAAGAAACTTGCCCTGGCGCGTATCATTGGCGTATTTGCTATCGCTATGAGTGTTGGCACTGTAGTTAGCTGGTGGCAGAAAAGAGGTGGATTGAAGCATCTGATAAAGATATATGTTAAACCAAATCTTTCACCTGAGGTGCAGAAATTTTCTTATCAGATAGGCGTAAAATTAGCTACTAAGCCGGAAGGGATTACCTTAGAAGAAGCAGGGACAGAAAACTTAGATAAACTAAAGGAATTAGAGGAGGCAGGTCTTATAGAACAAACTAAAGAAGGCAAATGGAAGCTTGTTAATCGGGATATGTCAGCGCACCAGAATGCCTGTTTTGTTTTGCCTCAAGCAAGTGAAAATTTAACCTTTGGGAAAAAAGTTATCAAGACCTTTAAAATTTCATGGAATTTATTCTTACAGTTAAATTATTATCTTGTTCTCGCAGTTCTAATCGCCGGCGCAATCAGGGTATTAATTCCCACAAGTTTAATTGTCAATTTTATAGGAGGAAAGGCACTTAATTCAGTGCTTATTGCCTCGTTAGTGGCTGTTTTAGCTTATGTGTGCACCTATGTTGAAGTACCCACAGCAATGGCTCTAATCGCTAAAGGAATGGGGCCAGGGGCGACCCTGGCATATCTATTAGGGGGCCCGGGCTTAAGCCTTCCCTCGATAATGATGCTCTCAGCCGCGTTTCGTAGGAAACTCTTAGCTTTATACGTGGGTTTAAGTTTCATTGGCTGTGTGGTTGCCGGGTATGTGTTTAATTTATTTTAAAACTTAAAAGAGGTAGACTTTAATGAAAAGAAGTGAGATTAAAAAAGAAGTAAAAAAAAGATATGGGCAACTTGCAGAGAAAGGTTCTTCTTGTTGTCCTGATTACAGTTGTTGCGATATTGGCTATAGCATTGAGGAAATTAAGGATTTGCCCTCTGATATATCGGAATTTTCGCTGGGTTGCGGCAATCCTGTTGCCCTGGCAGATATCAGAAAGGGCGAAACTGTTCTTGATATAGGGTCGGGCGGAGGATTGGATGTATTCCTTGCTTCCAAAAAGGTTGGCCCTGAAGGTAAAGTCATAGGCTTAGATATGACCGAGCAGATGGTTGAAAAAGCCAGAAAGAATGCTATAAAAGGAAATTATAACAATGTTGAATTTAAGTTAGGAGAAATAGAAGATATTCCGGTAAAGGATAATTCAATAGATTTAATTATGAGTAATTGTGTTATTAACCTTGTCCCAGATAAAGAAAAGGCATATCGAGAAATATATAGAATCTTAAAACCGGGCGGAAGATTTGTCATTTCTGACCTGGTAACTGAGAAAGAGGTGGATGAGTCCATAAAAAATAATCCAGAGAAATTAGTTGCTTGCGTTGGCGGAGCGCTTACCGAAAAGGGCTATATCGGAGCAATTAAAAAATCTGGTTTTAAAAACGTAAACATTCTTAAAAAAAGTTCTATGGTAGTAAGTAGGGTTAAGGTATTGAGTGAAACCATAAAAGGCGAAAAGGGGTGATTGGTTATGTCAGATGAAAAAACAGTAAAAATCTTTACTATGGAGCAACAGTTTCCCTGTGGGCCGCAATCGAGTTGCTGTGGTCCAATAGGGCAAAGTGAAGAAGAAATAACGTCTTTAAAAAATGCGATAGAAAAACTCGGAATTGATGTAGAAATTTGCGACATCCAGAAAATGAAGAATCTGCAGGAAAATCAACAAGTGTTCAAACTATTTCGTACATTTGGCCCTCAGGCAATTCCCGTAATAACTGTGGGTGATGAAGTTGCCTGTATGGGACAGTCTGAAACTAATGAAATTATATCAGCCATAAAAGGCAAATTATAAGAGGAGGTAGTGGAACTGATTTTGATGGTGGATGTGGTCCAAATCCAACTCCCGGTTGTTGCGGATAAAGATGAAAAAGAGACGAGTTTTATTTTTGTGTACAAGTAATTCTTGTAGAAGTCAGATGGCAGAAGGATTGTTAAGGCATCTGGCAGGGGATAAGTTTGAAGTTTTTAGTGCAGGAGTTAGACCGACGCAGGTAAATCCATTGGCTATGAAAGTGATGGATGAGATTGGGATAGATATTTCAAAACAAAGGTCAAAATCTGTTAAAGAATTTTTAAGCCAGCAATTTGATTATGTGGTTACTGTTTGTGACTATGCCAAACAAACTTGCCCGGTATTTCCGGGTAAATATGAGAAGATACACTGGAATTTAGAAGACCCTGCTAAAGCTCAAGGAACAGAAGAGGAAATGCTTCTGATCTTTAGAAAGGTAAGAAATCAAATCAAAGAGAATATCCTGAAATTCTTAAATTTGTCTAAAGATAAAGCAAAATTAAAATGTTCCCATTGTGGGTATATTCAGGAAGTAATTATCCCTCAAAATTCCTGTCTCCATTTCTACGAATGCAAGACATGCCATAAAACGATTGTCCCTACCCCGGGTAGCTGTTGTGTCATTTGTGCCTATTCGGATAAAACTTGTCACGTTCCGATGAATCCAGCCCCTGTGTAGGAGCTGGATGAATCGGAGCTACTCCTACAGCAATCACCAATAAATTACTTGACAATAGGCCGATATCGTTGATAGAATTAAATAAATTATCGTCTAAAAGGAGCATTTAATGCCTATCGCAGACCACAAAAAATGCACGGGTTGTCGCATCTGCGAGATAATCTGCTCAATTCAACATCATAAAGAAATGAATCCCAAATTGGCTATGGTAAGGATTAACAGCAATTGGCCCTGGGAGGACAAGGTAACCATTTGCCGGCAGTGTAAGAAGCCAAAGTGCGTTGAAGCGTGCGAGTATGATGCTATTGAAAGAGTTAACGGTTATTTAAGAATCGATGAGGATAAATGCACTGCCTGTCTTGAATGTGTGAAAGCCTGTCCTTTTGACGGCGTGGTGGTTAGTGAAATAACTCAGAAACCTATTCTCTGTGATACGTGTAAGGGAGAATATCTGTGCGTTAAATGGTGCCCCGCAAAAGTATTTAGTAAAACATAAGGAGCAGATCTGACATGAGTAATAATAAATATTTTGGTTATGCTGGAAAGATTCTCACCGTGGACCTGAGTTCCTCTGACTATGTTGTTGAGGATACTCCTTTCGACCTGATTGTAAACTTCATGGGAGGCAAGGGATTTGGGGCAAAGATTCTTTATGATGAGTTAAAGCCCGGGTGTGAACCATTATCGGAAGATAACATAATGGTCGTTGCTACCGGACCTCTAACCGGGACTTTGATGCCAGCCAGTGGTCACGTTACGCTCAGCACCAAGAGCCCGTTAACGGGCATCTGGCTTGATTCGCATTGTGCTGGTTTTTTAGGTCCCGAACTTAAGATGGCCGGTTATGATGCCATAATCATCAAGGGAAAAGCGAAGAAGCCGACGGTGCTGGTTATTAAAGATGATGGAGTTTCCTTTGAAGATGGTAGAGATTTATGGGGTAAGTTTACTTTTGAGTCTCAGGAATTGCTAAGGAAAAAATATGGAGAAAATTGCCAATTTATGTGTATTGGTCCCGCAGGAGAGAGAAAAGCCAGGTTTGCCAATATAGTCTCCGGAGGTAGGGGGTTTGGTAGAGGCGGCTCAGGAGCCGTAATGGGCTCAAAGAACCTCAAGGCTGTTGTGGTGAAGGGAACCAGGGGAATTGGAATCTACGACCTCGATGGCTTTATGAGGATGTGTACAGAAGCATATAATGAATTAACGGTCAGCCCTGATACAGGAGGTGGAAGACCCAAGTACGGAACTAATTCCATCTATTCATTTATGATTGAAGCAGGAGCGCATCCAGTTAAGAATTTTCAAACAGGAGTGTTTGAAGCGGTAAAAGAATGTAATGAAGATGTGCTTGACAAAAAGTACTATAAGCGACATATAGCGTGTTTTTCCTGCCCGATAAACTGTAGCAAGGCATCCCGGGTAGACGATGGTAAATATAAGGGAAAGTTTACAGAGGGCCCTGAATATGAGAATATGTGGAGCTTGGGCGCTCAATGTGGCAATAGCAATATTGGCTCGATAATTTATGGCGAGCATCTTTGTGATGAATACGGTTTGGATGCTATTTCTACAGGAAATGTGATTGGCTTCACCATGGAGTGCTTTGAAAAAGGGATTCTCTCGGAAAAGCAGATTGGTTTTCCCGTGAAGTTCGGAAACGACGAAGCAATAATAAAATTCATAGAGATGATGGCAAAAGGGGAAGGCGTTGGAGAATTGATGAGCCAGGGCGTTCGCCAGATGTCTAAAGAGTTGGGTAAAGGCACTGAGAAATTTGCAATGCATGTAAAGGGAATGGAAATACCGGCATACGACCCTCGAGGCGCTTTTGGAATGGGCCTTGCCTATGCCACCAGCGACCGAGGTGCATGCCACCTCAGAGCGTGGACATTAGGAGCTGAGATATTGGATGTTCGGAACAGGATAGACCCTTTTGCTACAGAATTTAAGGCTGAGCTCGTAAAGAGTCAGCAAGACTTTTATGCAGTCATCCAATCGGCAGTTGTCTGTCTATTTCTGAATTTCGGACTGACTCAGCGCCAGATAACCAGGTGCCTTCAGAGTCTCACGGGAATAAAAGAATGGAAGACAACAGAGGATATTTTGAAGATTGGCGAAAGAATATATAATCTAACAAGGTTATTCTCAATGAGAGAAGGAATTTCAGCAAAAGACGATACCCTTCCCCAAAGGTTACTCCGAGAGCCTACTAAGGAAGGACCGACAAAAGGTGTTGTGGTTGACCTTGATACAATGTTAAAAGAGTATTATCTAATCAGGCATTGGGATAGGGAAGGGAGACCCACCAAGGAAAAACTTACCGAACTCGGACTCGATAAATACAAGTAGAAAAAGGAGTAGCTCCGATTTATCGGAGCGTAACTAACAATTAAGTATTGTGTCCCCGGAACTCTACCGAACTCGGACTTGAGAAATATGCGGTTCAGAAATGAAAGTAAAAATTAAAGCCAAATTTTTTGCTATGCCCAGAGATTATCAAGGCGAAAGAGAATTGGAAATGGAAGTCAGCGAGGACTTCCAGCAAGCTCTGGAAGAGATAGATTCCAGAACCAAAATTGGAATAAAAGAGAAGCTGGACAAAAGATTTGTGATTCTTATTAATGGAAGAAATTACCGCAAGGTTTTGGAAGATAAAGGCAAATTGGAAGAGGGAGATAATTTAGCATTTGTTCCGTTCTTAGGAGGAGGATAAAAGATGGGAAAAGAAATATTTAGACCAGAAGGTGTTTATGCAGCGATGCTGACGCCGTTTGATGAGAAAGGGAAGGTCAATGAAACTGTCCTAAGGAAGATAGTAGACTTTCTGATAGATAAAGGTATAGACGGGCTATATCCAGTAAGCAGTGTGGGCGAGTTTGTACATCTTACTCCTGAGGAGAATATGGAGATAATGGATATATGTGTTGACCAGGCAAAGGGAAGGGTTCCCGTTGTTCCTGGAGTGAGTGCCTCCTGTGCTGAAAAGGCGGTGATTTTAGCCAAGCATGCGGAGAAAATAGGTTGTAAAAGCGTGGTGGCTTGCGCGCCTTACTATTTCACTGTCTCCCAGGAAATTGTAGAAAAGCATTTTGAGATTATTGCTGATTCTATTGGTGTTTCCCTTGTGCTATATAATATTCCTTTTGCTGCTAATAAAATAACTTATGATGTAGTGAAAAGACTGAGTAGACGGGAAAATGTAGTTGCCTTGAAAGACTCAAGCGGAAGTATGGTAGATATAGTCCACTTTATGGATAAGATAAGGATAATCGGTGAAGACCTAACCCTTCTATTAGGAAGAGAAGACATATTCTTTCCCGGGCTTATGATGGGTGCAACGGGATGTATGGTAGCTACAGGATGTATTGTGCCGGAAATTTTGAAACGAATACATAAATATTTTAAAGAAGGCAACTACGATAAGGCGAGGGAGTTTCAATTCTCGATACTGATTCTTTTGAGGGCGATGTGGTCTCTTACTATGCCCATAGGTTTTAAGGCAGCGATGGAACTTAGAGGGTTTCCTATGGGTCCATTCAAACAGCCACTATCCGATGCCGAGCAGTATACCTATCAGATTACAAAAAGCAGAATTGAGAGAATAATGACGCCGCTTTTGGAAAAAATCGAGAAGATGGAAAAGGAAGAGAAATAGAGTTCCGGGGACACAATACTTAATTGTTAGTCACGCTCCGATAAATCGGAGCTACTCCTAAAACGCTGGTTTAAATGGAAAATCAAGAATTCAAAAAAATTGTGGAAGCTATTCTCGTGGGAGACGTTGAAAAAACGAAAGCTTTAACCCAGGAAATCCTCAACGAGGGTGTTTCTCCGCACGATGTGATTGAAAAGGGTTTAATGGAAGGTATGAATTTAGTGGGGGATAAGTTCGAGAACAGGGAGTATTTTTTGCCCGACCTGTTAGTAGCAGCAGAGGCAGTAAAACGGGCCACAGAAATTATAAAACCTCATCTCAAAGGGGAAAGAGGAAGAGGCACTGTGGTCATCGGAACTGTGAGTGGCGATATACATGACCTGGGGAAGAATTTAGTGGCCTCTACTCTGGAAGCCTCTGGCTTTAGAGTCGTTGACTTAGGTGTTGACGTTCCTCCCCAGAGGTTCGTAAATGCTGTAAAAGAGGAAAAAGCAAACATAGTGGCAATATCTGCTCTAATTACAACTACTATGTTGGGTATGAAGGATATTATAGAAGCAATGGTGAAAGATGGCATCAGAAAAGAAGTTAAGGTAATGGTAGGTGGCGCCCCCCTTGATGAGGAGTTTGCCAGAAAAATTGGTGCAGATAGATATGCGAGGAGTTCGAGGGATGCAACCAGGAAGGCAGTGGAGTTGGTAAATGGTTGAGATGACTTCCAGGGAGAGGATTTTAGAAGCCATCGAACATAGAGAACCGGATAGAGTTCCTGTTGATTTTGGCAATCGCAACTGGAGTATAGTAAACGCTCCTCCTTATGGATATAAGGCGCTATGTGAATATCTAAATATTTCCGATTACCCTGAACCAAAGATTGTCTATCTTCTGAACCTTGTGAGTAATATTGATGAGAGGATATTGAGGAAATTTAATGTGGATATAAGAAATTTAGGTGCCGGAGGACTGGGAATGGAGAGACTCTCGGATGGGACTCTGAGAGACTTAGATAATCATGGGCTCATATGTAAGCCGGCTGGTCCATATTTTTCTATTCCCGATACGCTTGCTCCTCTTAAGGATGCAATATCGGAGAAGGATATAGAGGAGTACCCATTTTGGTCAGACTATCGAAATCCCATATATTTTAAGGGGAAAGAAGAAGAAGCAAGACATCTTCACGAACATACAGATTATGCCATATCTACCTGGGTTCCCAATGTTTTTCATCGGTATGCTTTCGTTCGTGGATTTAATAATTTTATGATGGATATGAGAATAAATGTCGAATTTTTTACAGCACTGGCAAATAGGATCCTGAAAGCTTCGAAGACCTTTGCGCGGGAGTTCCTGGGTAGGGTAGGAAAGTATATAGACATAGTCTGTATTGG
>JABUBN010000202.1_pt1 | contig 16522 bp, 19 predicted proteins | sample 7240341 | NCBI WGS metagenome assembly JABUBN01 (sample SAMN07256345, study PRJNA390944) | subsurface metagenome | isolation source: Methane hydrate marine sediment | place: Pacific Ocean: Eastern North Pacific, ODP site | reverse complement strand
AGATTTTATTACTATTCTTACACCACTTGTAGAATCTACTCATCATTTAATTTCTGAAAAAGAATTTTCTCTGATGAAAAAGACTGCATATTTAATTAACGTAGCAAGGGGACCGATTATTGATGAAAAGGCACTGATTGTGGCATTAAAAAAGAGAAAGATTGCCGGTTGTGCATTGGATGTTTTTGAAAGAGAGCCAGATGTAGAAAAAGAGCTTATCACAATACCCAATACAATACTTGTGCCGCATATTGGCTCAGCATCAATTGAGACAAGAACAAAAATGGCATTAATCGTAGCTGGAAATGTTATTGCAGTACTTGTAAATAAAACCAGACCACCTAATATAGTAAATTCTGAAATCTATAAATGAAGTTCAAACTATTCTCCAAATGTAGTTGCACTATTTATGCCTGTCCTGAATGATTTAAGGGGTGTGTATTTATGATCGTATTGAAAGGAAATCTACCAGTAAAAATTTTAGTTGCGCCAAATAGTTTTAAAGAATCACTCAATTCTTTAGAAGTTGCAAGACATATTAGAATTGGATTAAAAAAGGCATCTAAAAAATTCCAAATTACAGAAGTCCCTTTGGCAGATGGCGGTACAGGAACTGCATATGTTGTAACAAAAACTCTCAAAGGGAAATTTGTAAAACGGAAAGTTACTGGACCATTAAACAAAGAAGTTTCGGCAACCTATGGTATTATTCCAAAACAAAAGATTGCGATTATTGAACTTGCAGAAGCTGCAGGACTGAAACTTGTTCCAGAAAAACGCAAAAATCCCCTTTCAGCAACGACAAAAGGTGTTGGCGAATTGATATTGGATGCAGTAAATAAAGGCTGTAAAAAAATTATTCTGGGCATTGGTGATAGTGCAACAATAGATTGTGGTGTGGGAGCAATGTCTGTCTTGGGGGTGAGATTTCTTAATGGTATTGATAATGAGATTGAACTCAACTGCCGGGGATTGCTCGAACTGAAGAAAATTGATACATCTAAGATTTATAAAAAATTAAAAAATGCGAAAATTATTATTGCATCTGATGTTAAAAATATTTTAACCGGTAAAAATGGCGCATTAATATATGCAATGCAAAAAGGAGCGAAACGCACAATGATATCTGTAATTCATAAGGCTCTCAGGAATTTTAAGGAAGTTATATTAAAACAATACGGCATAAACTTAGATACAATCCTGGGGTCTGGTGCGGCTGGTGGTATAGGTGGTGCAATGAAGGTGATATTGAATGCTGAAATAAAATCAGGATTTGAGATTATAAAAGCAATAGTTGCACTAGAAAAAAAGATTGAACAAAGTGATTTGATAATCACTGGCGAGGGCAAGATAGATAAGCAGAATCTATATGGTAAGACAACAAAAAAGGTTGTTGACATAGCATACAAATATAAAAAGCCAGTTATTCTTATCGCAGGTAGTATTACAAAGGATGTAGAAATCTTTTATAAATACGGCGTAATTGGACAATACAGCATATTGACATCATCTATATCTTTAAAGAATGCAATAAAAAATGCCCCAAAATTATTAGAAGATTTAGCATATTCTGTTGGGAAAAGAATTTGTTAAATCCTTTGTTTCAATGGAGCTCATACTCTATTTTCTCGTTTAAATCGATTACTGCATAGTATTTTGGAAAGGGGCCCGGGTTGATTACTAATGTTTTACCAATTGTATCAACTCCTCGTGCTTCATGAATATGACCGCAAATCACAAGGTCAGGTTTGAAAGAAGCAATGAAATCACGTATTGCCTTAGAACCAACATGGAGTCCTATGAATGTTTTGTCTACTTTGGTTTTTGCCGGAGGTGAGTGGCTGAGAAGAATATGAAATTGCGCATCTGTTTTCTCCAAGCCGCTTAAAATTTCCTCAATTTCAAATTCAGTATATTCCTGGGGCGTATGAAACGGAGTTTTACTACATCCACCAACACCGTAGAATGTGATATTCCCAATAGTTTTTCTCTGTCCATGGAGATTGATTCTTTTGGATGTTAGAAGTTTGTTTACACTGTGCTGGTCACAGTTTCCAGGTATAGCAAGGATTTGATTATTCAGCTGCTTAATGTTTTGTAGAATCGGGTCTGCTTCTTTTTCACCACCAAAATTTGTAATATCACCGCCGATTAAGATAATATCTGCATTACTTATTGCCTTTGCAATAGTATTATCAAAATGTTTATGACCATGAATATCGGTAATTGCAAGTATTCGCATAATCTATGATATAAAAATAATTTAGATCGTCAAGAGATTAATTTCATTTCTTGACAGGGTTGAGTGTTTGAATAGAATTACTATTATATGATATTGGAATTATTCCCAAGAGATGTACAGAATAAAATAGAAGCTATTGCTAAGTTAAATAAAAAAATAAGATGTTGTGAAAAATGTAGATTGCATGAAACAAGAAAAAATGCCTTATGTGGTGAACGAAATACAGATTCAAGAATGATGCTCATTGCTCAAGCACCTGGAGAAAAGGAAGATTTGGCTGGTAAAATGTTTATCGGGCCGTCCGGAAAAAAGTTTGATGAACTACTCCTTAAGGCGAATATCAGTCGTAATGAGATATATATAACAAATCTCATAAAGTGTAGGCTTCCTAAAAATAGAAAACAAAAACAGGACGAGATCCAAACCTGCAGTGAGTATTTGAACAAGGAAATAATCCTGATAGAACCTGAGGTGATAGTACCGCTTGGTTATCACGCCACGAGATACATTTTTCAAAAATTTGGTATTGATTTAAATTCACCTAAAATTTTTGGCAAACTTTATTATGCACAAGACAAAAAATTCTATCCATTACAGCATCCTGCTGCACTTTGCTATGGTGATTCTTTGTTAGAAGAGATGACAAAAAATTATAAAAAACTTAAGGTTTTAATAGCTGAATGTAAATGGTTTTCCTGCTGCCCTCTGAAAAGATATTATGAGGCAGGGAAATTGGATAAAAAATGGGTCGAGCTTTATTGTAAAGGTGATTGGGAAAGTTGTCTCAGATATCACATGGAAGAAAAGGGAGAGCCGCATCCAGATTGGATGTTGCCTGATGGAAGTATAGACGAGAGTTTGCGGGATTAGTTTATTGTATTAGTCTTCAAATTCTAATTCAAATATTGCCCCGCATCCAAGATCAAAAAAATCTTCTCCCCAGGATTCTCTAAAGAGTTCAATCGGTCTTCCACCAGTGCAATGGCTCGGTCCTACTTTTTCAACCTTCATTTTCTTCAACTCCTTGATGATTTTTTTCACATCTTTTTCACTATACGCCATCAGATGGAATCCACCCATTACCAAATAGACGTTTTTATCTGATAATTCGTTTGCCTTCTTAACAATATTTGCTACACCAGGATGGGCACAGCCAGTAACAACAATTAACCCCTTTTTCGTATCAATAATTAAAGACTGTTCCTTCAACCAGAATCCACCAAGTTCACCAGTCGAATAGATATTTCCACAAATTTTGATTGTATTATCAACTGCTATAAACTCTGCTCCTGTTTTTTTGACACGCTCCTTAAATTGTTCAGAAAAGGATTTTGGTAGATAGACCGTGACCTTGTTATTTTTCTTTAGAATATACCATACGCCACCAACATGGTCTTGATGAATATGGGATAGAAATATAATGTCGATTTCTTCGGGGCTAATATTTAGCTTTTCCATATTCTCGAGCAGGATTTTACCATCACCGCCAGTATCAAAAAGAATATTTTTTTCTGTTCCTTTAATAAAACATGAAAATCCCCAGGCAGTTGTTAAGTCTTCATTATAGGAAATATTATTATAGAGAATTGTTATAACAATTTTGTCAGCAAGGATAGGGGAGAGGCATATAATTAGTATTAAGATAATCTTTTTCATAGTAAAATTTTATATATTCTACATGAAAAGTCAATGATTGTCTATAGCGAGTTATTAAGTGTAAGACCGAATGCCTAATTTCCATATCGATATATGCACATATATCGATATGAGTATTGTACTTTTTTGAGGAAAATTGATATATGGATGTTAGTGAGCTTTGTGAGTAAGTTATGTGAGCTATTTTTGTGAGTGAATCTATGGTTTTCTATATAATTTTTTCCAGGATTCGTTTTTCGTTTCTTCGTAGTTTTTTATAGCCGTTTGCAAAGTATTTGCAGCTAAGAGTGCGCAATGCCTGTCTTCTTCAGGTAAACCTCCGCAATAATCAAGGACAATTTTTTCGGTGATTTTTTGTGCTTCTATGATTGATTTTCCAATAGCCATTTCTGTTATCATGCTACCGCAGGAAATGCTTGTGCCGCAGCCATCAGTATCGAATGTACATTTTACAATTTTATTATTCTTTGCAATAATTGAAATTTCCATTGTATCACCGCATGGTCCAGTAATTTTTCCATAGCCATCGGCTTTGTCCATTATACCCCAGTTTCTTGGATTCTGCCAGTGGTCAATGACTTTTTTAGAGTATTCCTTTTTGATCTGTTCTAAAATTTTCATCTGGAGGTTTTCAGCAATCTTATTAATGTCATTCATGTTCTATAACTTCTTTATATGTAATTTTATCATTGCAATATTTCGTTTATTAAATTTAGATAGTCTAACAATAGTCGCGTAATAAGAAACTTTTTCTTTACAACTTCTTTACCTCTTTTACCAACTTTTGCCGATAATTTGGGATTTTTCAAAATTTCTAAGATTATATTTGCAAATCCTTTTGTATCATTTGGTTCAACTAAAAAGCCGTTTTCTCCATTTTTTATCTGAAGAGGTATTCCGCCAACATTTGATGCAACAACGGGTTTTTCTTTCCAGAGTGCCTCAGTAATTGTAAGCCCAAAACCTTCCCTTAATGATTTTTGTATTATAACTGCTGCTTTTTTTTGTAATGCATTTACAAGTATATTATTTTCAGAGGTGACGAGTATGATATCTCCACTTTTTGCCGAGTTGTTTGTTTTTTTCTTTACTCGTTCATATGTTTGTCTACCCTCTGGATCATCGGTTGCCATGCTTCCACATAATACAAGTCTACAATCAATTTTTTCTTTTACGAGATAAAAGACTTCGATAACCCCTACAGGGTCCTTCCATTTATCAAACCTTGATATTTGTGTTATAATTGGTTTATCTGTAGGTATGTTAAACTTTTTAAGATATTTTTCAATAGTTTTTTCGGATATGTCAATATTTTTGGAGGAGAGTGGGTCAATAGCAGGATGTATAATTCTTTGTTCTACAGGTAGATCTTTTCTTTTGTACTTTTCATGGGAAAGAATTACCATGTCATATTTTAAAATATAATTCTTAAGGAAATTCCAAAGTTCAATATTTGGGTGGGATAGGTCAATATGGATTCTCCAAATCCAGGGTTGGTTTTTTTTGTAAAATTTAATCATAGGTAATGGTTGTGGGTCATGGACGATTATGCAGTCATGGTTGTTAACATGATTATAAGTAGAAAAGTCTACATTAGCCTGAATATATATCTTTTTTTTCATTTCAGTGAGGTTTAAGGGGTCACCTTGAAGTGCATTATGGAATTTTTTAGTTATATTAAAAAAATCTGGTGTGCCACGGAGTTGTCTCCATCCTGTTTCGGCCCCCACATCATTCATTAAAGGCACAAGTGCACTCAGCATTTCAGCAACACCGCCACCATAATATGTTGAGTTGATGTGAACAACTGTGCGCTTATAGAGTCGTCTTGCAGATTTGTATATTTCGAACATTACATCATCGTCAACAATTTTTGCATAATCTTCGATTTTATGTGCCATTTGACTTATCTTCCTTTATATTGGTTTCATTTTTGTAATACTTTTAAAAATTCTTGTATTACAAATCTCCTATATGTTTCAATAGTTTTCTTACTTCATAAGGATAATGTATAGTAAAACGTGCCTTTGTAATACCCATTCCTACTTTGATCGAATATGCCTTTTCAGGAAGTATCTCAAACACATCTTCATCTGTCCAGTCATCGCCGATAGCAATAATTATATCCCAATTTTCTTTTGAAATCCATCTCAATGCGGCATGCCCTTTGTTTATACCAATACCCTTAACCTCAATTACTTTACTGCCTTCCAAAATTCCAAGATTGAGACTATTAGTTAAATGTAAAAGGGCGTCCTTTAATTCTCCAGCCCTTATCATTGCCAATTTAGGATCAGCTTTTCGGTAATGCCAGACGAGTGAGTACTCTTTTTCTTCAATAAATGAACCAGGTGTTCTATCTACAGAAAGCTCGAAGACAGGTCTTATTTGATCTTTCCACTCATTCCTTAGTGGTTCTGTGAGTTTCCATATTTGTTTTTTTTCTTTAAACCACACACCATGTTCAGCAACGAGACCTAAATCTAATTTCCCAAACCACTGGCTCAATGTTTCTTTGCCTCTGCCACTTATGATTACGACTTCGTTTTTCCGTTTACGAGAGAGCAATTTCAAAAGCATTAGTATCTTATTACTCGGTTTTGCCATTTCAGGCCGGTCAGTAAAAGAGGTAAGCGTTCCGTCATAATCGAGTAATAGGAGACGACGTTTACTCTTTGCATAGGCTTTGGTTAATTTTCCTGCAAACTCCGGAGTTAATCTTTTAGCGATCATGTCCTGCTGAATTTTCTTTATATGATACAAACTGTCCATAAAATCATTTGCCCATCTTTCGGCAGTATATCGTTTTAGTCGCGTCTGCATTATCTTATTACGCCTTATCTGTTCCTTCTCTGACATTGAAAGGGCTGTTTTTAATGCTTCTGCGATTTCTCCTTTATTATTGGGGTTTACAATAATTGCCTCACCGAGCTCTTCTGAGGCTCCAGCCATTTCACTGAGAATTAAAACACCCTTGCTATCAGTCTTGGTTGCGATGAATTCTTTTGCTATTAGGTTCATTCCATCCCTTAAGGGAGTAGTAAGGCACACATTGGCGACATTGTAAAGCGGCACAAGATTGTTAAAGGAAAGGAATCGGTATAAATACCAGATTGGAATCCATCCAATTTTGCTATATTTTCCATTAATTTTGCTAATGAGTTCATCTACCTGTCTCTTGAGCTGCACGTAATGGTCTACGCCTGTCCTTGAGGGAACAGCCACAAGAATAAGAGTGACCTTTTCCATGTATTCTGGATTTTTTTCTAAAAATAAGTCAAATGCCTCAAGCCTTTGTAATATACCTTTTGTATAGTCTAGTCGATCAACCGACAAAATTATTTTCCGGTCACCAACCTTTTTGCGGATTTTGTTAATTTCTTTCTGCACTTCAGGTTTGTGCACTGCGTTGGCAAAGTGTTCGTAATCAATCCCCATAGGAAATGCATCTACTTTAATAATACGATTATCAGCAGTAATTTGACCAGGGGTATGTTCGTAGCCCAGAAGACGACGAACGCTTTCAATAAAATGATGCACATAGTCATATGTGTGAAATCCTATGAGGTCCGCTCCTAAAATCCCTTTTACAATTTCTTTACGACAGGGAAGGAGCCGAAAAACCTCAGAAGATGGAAAAGGAATATGCAAGAAAAATCCTACTGTTGCATCTGGCAATTTTTCTCTTAGAAGTTTGGGTAACAGCATTAAATGATAATCATGTATCCAGATTTTATCATCTGGTTCAGCAACTTTTATAACCGTTTTAGCAAAACGTTCGTTTATCTGCTTATAAGATTCCCAAGTACGTTTTCCGTATGTTGCGCGTTGGGTGAAATAGTGGAAAAGAGGCCAGATGGTTCTATTGCAAAAGCCATGATAGTAATTCTCAGTGTCATGATGAGAAAGAAAAACAGGATAACAATTTTCAGTGGTTAGTTTTTTTGTAATAATCCTTTTATCCTTTTCTATTCTGTCAGAGGCTATACCTGGCCATCCTATCCATATACTGCGATACGATTTATAAAATGAATCTAATCCGGTAGCCAAGCCGCCGACGCTTTTATTAAAGGTTATTCTACTTTCTCTTTTGGTTATAGTTATTGGTAGTCTATTTGAAACAATTAACATCTTAGCCATAATATTAGTATCTTATATAAGAATAATCGGTTTTTTCTTTAAGTCAAGATATTCCTCACTATCGCTCGGAATCTTCGATAACCAATTGAGTAAATTATATAAGTTAGTAGTTTTCAGATAAGGTTTGCCAAATATTTTTCATTTCTTGTGTGACTTTATTTTCAGCATACTCAACCAGCGGCACACCATATACTATTGATTCAGTAACAGATTGGTCATAAGGTATTTTTCCGATAAATGGTACATTGTTAATCTGACACCAGTTCTCAATATTTTTTGTATTATTTAAATTTATGTCAAATTTATTGATTACGCAGGCGACTTGTATTCCAAAATGTTTTGCGACACTTATTACTCTTTCCATATCATGAATACCTGAGAGGGTTGGTTCAGTAACTATAAGTGCAATATCAATACCAGAAAGCGAGGCAATTACGGGGCAGCCTATACCAGGCGGACCATCAATGATTACATAATCGAGATTTTTTTCTTGGGCAAGACTTTTTGCATGCTGACGTACCACAGAGACAAGTTTTCCAGAGTTTTCTTCTGCAATACCCAATTTTGCATGGACCATTGGACCATATTTTGTCTCAGAGATATACCACTCACCTGAGATGGTATCCTTCATGCTTATTGCATCTACCGGGCAAACATGCATACAGATTGCGCAACCTTCACAAGAACTCGCATCGATAAGGAATTGAAGATTATTTTTTTTATTTTTATATCTTGTATCCACGGCCTCGCCTTGCGAAGCGGGGCGGGCTTGCATCTTGTATCTTGCATCAATATTTATTACTGCACCGTATCTGCAGACTTTAGCGCATTCCCCACAGCCAGTGCATTTTTTTTGATTAATGAATGCCTTTGGCAGTCCTTTAAATTCATGTTTTTCTTTTACTTTAGGATGTAGTATCAAATGTAAGTCAGCAGCATCTACATCACAATCAGCCATTACTTTTTTTTCTGCCAGCCTTGCAAAAGAAGCAGTAAGAATTGTTTTCCCTGTTCCACCCTTGCCACTAATTACTAAAATTTGTTTCATAATCTTTTTATTTCTTACTTCCTCTTATTAAACTCGTTTATTATCTTTTTGTATAATTCCGAGAACTTAGCTTCATATTTAGTATTGATTTTTATTAAAGGAATACCATTCGAATAGGCAATAGCAATTTCCCTATCCATAGGGATACGCATTAACACAGGTATATTCTCTTTTTTACAGTACTGATCCGTTTTACTATCGCCAATACCATCACGATTAATCACAACGCCAAAGGGAATATTGATTTTACGCAAGGTCTCGACTGCAAGTTTCAGGTCATGTAATCCAAATGGTGTCGGTTCAGTAACAAGAATTGAAAAATCACTTCCTTTTACTGCTTCGATCACGGGGCAGGAAGTCCCTGGAGGAACATCAATAATAGTGACTTGGTGATTAGTTTCACCGTTTCTCCGTTTCACCGTTTCACCGAATGCTTTTTGTTTTATTTCTCTAATAAGTGGTGGTGCCATTGGTTCACCAATATTCAATTTACCATGGATAAATTCAATTGTGCCTGCCTTTCCTATTTGCATAATGCCGATTTCTCTATTTGTTTCAGATATTGCATTTTCAGGACAGAGTAGTGTACATCCACCACATCCGTGGCATAATTCAGAGAAAATAAGGACATTTCTTTTGACTTGATTAGCTGAAGTAGGTGATGTTTCAATATTAGTCGTATTGCGTTTAGTCTGGGTATATCCAACAGGGTTTACCACGGCAATTGCATTATAAGCACAGACCTCTGCACATTTACCACAATATGTACATTTTTTAAAGTCAACCACAGGTACTGGTATGCCAACAGAAACGGTTTCAGTAAATTTGGGCTTTAAAAAAATTGCAGCATTTGGTTCCTCAACATCACAATCAAGGAATTGAATTGCGGGATGGTTACTTTCCTGGGATAAGGATAATGCAAAATTTATTGCGACTGTTGTTTTACCAGTTCCTCCTTTGCCGCTGGCAAATGATATGATCATATTATTTCAATGATTTTACCAACGCCGATATCCATAAAATTTCCTTTGTATACATTGGCAAACAATTCACGGCAGCGTTCGCCACTGCAATGGCTTGGTCCAGCATGTTTCACTTTCAGTTTTTGAAATTGTTCGATAATCTGTTTTAATGCAGAGTCAGGATGCCCTCCTAAATGAAAACCACCAAAAACCATATAAATACTCTGCTTTAAGTGTTCTTTCACATTTTCTATAATATTTACAATTCCAGGATGTGCACAGCCAGTAATAACCACAAGCCCCTTTTTTGTTTCAATTATGAGTGATTGTTCTTTTATAGCAGAACCAAGTGTTCCTGTAGTATGGACGTGGGAGAACAACATTTTAAATTCATTGTTTTCGAGCATATTTGCGCCAGTTTTTTCTACAATATTCTTAAGATTATCTGAGAATGATGAAAGCAGATAGACATCAGCATTTGGATTCTTATTCAGGTAAGACTTCAGTCCGCCAGTATGGTCCCAGTGGTCATGGGAGATTATTATTGCATCAGTCTTTTTAGGGTCAAGTTTTAGTTTTTGCATATTCTCGAGCAGAATTTCGCCGTCACTGCCTGTATCGAATAAAATATTTTTCTCAAAGCCTTCAATCAAACACGAAAATCCCCATTCAGTTTTCAGCTCTGGATTATGGAGGTAATTGTCAAAAATAATAGTTATCTTCATTACCCAATACAGAGTTCCAGGTTTACCTGAATCATTTAGTTTCCCTCAGGTTGTGGGAAATATATTTTATCGTTTGCAAGTGCCATCATTTGAACAGGGAGGAGTATCACAGCGCTCAGTTCTGCCGCAGCAAGTAGTTCCTTTGGGATGTGAACTTCCCATTATAACTGCGCCTGGTGCCGAGATTTGCTTGGTTAATTTTTTTGAACCACAGTGTTTACATACCGGGGTCTCTTTGTCATCTTTGCTCTTTAGAAATATTTCAGTTATTTTATTGCAATCTTTACATTTATATTCGTAAATGGGCATAAGTTCTCCTAATTGTTTCAAAGTGGACACGTACCTGTAGGACAGCTTGAGCCACTGGTAGACGAAGAATCATTCATTCTTACACCAAATGCTGCAAACTGTTTTTCAAGATTTATACTCCCACACTTTTTACATTTTACTTTTTCTGATTTTTTAAGCTTCAAAAAATCGAATACCTCACCACAGTTTTTACATTTGTAAGTATATATAGGCATAAGATCTCCTTGAAATAAGGATACCAGACTATCGGGATATCAGGGGATCAGGACATTATCTGATTTTTTTGTCCTGATATTCTGGTGTTCTGATAACCACATCCTGATAATCTGATTTCCTGATGTCCTTTATTTAGTTATTATCTTGTCAGCTTTGCGCCGCATTTAGGACAGGTCATTTGATAACATGGGACACCCTGTTGATGGGGAATTTCTGCGCCGCAAGATGGACACACACAATTTCCACCTGGGCCTAATCCTTTACCACCCATTCTACCACGACCTCTTCCTTGTCCTAAACCTCTGCCCGTTCCCGGGCCCTGTCCGCGAGGACCTGTTCCATCACCTCTTGGCATAAGACCTCCTTGAAATAAGGATACCAGGCTATCAGGATATCAGGGAATCAGGACATTATTTGATTTTCTTACCCTGATATTCTGATGTTCTGATATCCACATCCTGATAATCTGATTTCCTGATGTCCTTTTCCCCTTAGCCATCTCAAGCCTTTTTAAGCCTTCTCCTGCCTTCTATTCATCATGATGTTCGCATTCTTTGTGTTTACCTAATGCTCTATCGCATAAAGATGCACCGCCTTCAAGTGTGCCATTGAGAATTCTTTCTATGACGCCGTTAATATCACCAGTTATACCAAGTACTTTTTCGATATTATGTTGATCAAAAAGGCCTTGGGCTTTCATGCCCATACCCCCGGCGATTATACACTCAATTCCTTTTTCAGCGAAATATTGCGGAAGAAAACCAGGTGAGTGGCCGGGATTTTCTATAACCTCTTTGTTTTTAAGCTTGCCATTTTCAACATCGAGGATTGTAAAATTAGGGCATCGACCAAAATGCGCGGAGACCTGACCTTGGTCAGTTGAAATAACTATTTTCATTTGTGCTCCTTATTACTATTTTGTACGACCTTTTCAACTATTTGGTTGAATGCTTCTGAGGCTTTGGATTTCATATCGTATGTGATAAAAGCTTTACCGTCATCGCCTAATTCAACAATCTTGGGATCAATGGGTATTTTCCCTAAGAACGCTATACCGAGCTCTTTTGCTGCTTTTTCTCCACCACCTTGTTTAAAGAGATTTATCTGTTTACCACAGTGGGGACATGTTAAACCACTCATATTTTCCACAATTCCATAGATATTGAGATTTAATTTTCTCGCAAAATTTATTGCTTTTCTTGAATCCATGAGAGAAACCTCTTGAGGAGTTGTTACAATTATTGCACCAGTAGCAGGTATTAGTTGCGCAACTGAAAGCGGTTCATCTCCAGTTCCTGGCGGCGAATCAATTATCAGATAATCGAGCTCGCCCCATACAACGTCACCAAGAAATTGCTGAATCAGTTTCATTTTTAAAGGTCCGCGCCAGATAACAGGTGTATCCGCATCTTGCAAAAGAAATGCCATTGAAATGAGTGAAAGATTCTTTGTAACTGTGACTGGTTGGATTCTGTTTTCGCCTGCTGATTCTAACCGTTTTCCTTCTACACCAAGCATCTTTGCTAAATTGGGACCATGGATATCCACATCCAATAGACCAACCTTTAGTTGTTTTTCACTTAATGCAAGTCCAAGGTTGACTGCTACAGTACTTTTTCCTACGCCGCCTTTTCCAGAAAAGACGAGTATCCGATTCTTAATCTTATCTAATGTGGCAGTTATTTTTTTATCATCTTCATTCATTTTCTTTTGTTCCATTATACTCCTTTATTCGATTATACCCGTCTATTTTTTATTTTCAAGTTCTTTTATTCTGTTGTTTATCATATCGAGTTGCTGTTTCAGGAAATCCACTTGTTGCTTAAGCATCTGTAATTCCTGTTCTTTGGTTGGTTGTGGAGATCCGGGTGGTTGTGAGTATTGGGGCATTGGGCCAATACCATAACCCATTCCCATGCCTCTACCCATGCCTCTGCCTATACCCATACCAACCCCAGGATTTGTACCGGGCGGTGCACCAGTAGAACCCATTCCAAAATGTGATCCTACATTTGGTCCGGCGGTTGGTTTTAATCCACCTGATTTGTATTTCTCAATTGCTTCATTGACCGTTCCTACAACACCGACAATAACCTTAACACCTGCTGCCTGTAATGTCTGGAATGCATTTGGACCGCAACTTCCAGTTAGAATTACCTCAACGCCTTTGTTGGCTATAAGCTGTGCAGTTTGAATCCCCGCACCACCCATAGCATTAACATTGGGATTTTCAATTGCTTCAAATTGCATTGTTTCAGGGTCAACAAAGATGAAGTAGGGAGAACGTCCAAACCTGGGGTCAATCTGAGATGTTAAATCTTGTCCAGTTGATGTAATGGCTATTTTCATATTATCTCCTTATGTTTTATTTGTTTTACTCGATTCTATTTCCGTGATTCTTTTCCTTATACCTTCAAGTTCATCCTCTAATATTTCTGTCTGTCCTTTTAGCATGTTCAGTTCTTGTTCTGATGTTATTTGAGTTCCTTCATAAGAAGGAGTAAAGCCGGGTGTTTGTGGGTAATCCATTTGTGGAGCCGCATAATTCACAGGGGAATCATAATTATAATTTGGAATAGTGTTAGCATACTGACCTGCATTGGGTGTTGCCCACCACCATCTTGGCAACCAGGGGAAATTCCTGCAATAAGGATAGGGATTACCCCAACCACGACCCCAGCCACGCCCAAAACCTCTTCCAAAGCCAAATGGCATGATTACCTCCTTTTATTGACTATCACCATCCCCAACCGCGGAACCAACGACCTCGGCCACGGCCACGCCCGAATCCTCTTCCAAACCGACGTGGTGCATATGGGGCATAGGGAATCCCGGCATAGGGCGTGGGATACGGTTGTCCATAATATCCTGAGCCTGGATATGTATATTCATAACCCTGATATGCATTAGGGTAACCTTGATATGCATTAGGGTAAGCATAAGGATAAAAACCTCTACCTCGGCCAAATCCAGGAATTGGGTTAGCAAATCCTGGAGTCGGATAACCTGCGCAGATTCCTGCTGCGCGACCAGTCATTGGTCCATGACCCATAGGACCAGTTCTATCTCCACCTGGCATAATAGCCTCCTTTCAATTCAGCCATAGGCTGAATTACATTATTCTAATAATATATTATGCAAAGTTTGTGCCAGTCTATGCAAAGAGCAAAGAGCAGAGGGCAGAGAGCTTATTTATCACGAGATATAAAGCATTTCATAAGTTTGTTAAAGTAAATTTTTCAGTATTTACTAGCTCTTATTTTATTCATTATTGTTTCACATTTGAAACATCATACATATTGATTATTATCATATGAAAAATCGTGGTTATACTTGTTTCAATAAAGAAACAGTGTTTCATTAATGAAATAGATAGTCAAGCAAGCTCGACTACTACGGTAATATAAAATGATTGTGAAGACCAAGTTTACTCGGCAAACAATATGTTATTCCAGATGCTAGTTGAATAAGCGCAACCACTATGTGACTGGGGAAATAAAACATTTTTGGAGAATTACTTTACAGATTCCACAATCTTTTGCACAAAGGCGTTCTCTGGTAATGATCCTTCGAATTGAGCCGTTTCATTTATCACAATTTTTGGCACGGAAAAGACATTATATTTCTGTGCCAGTTGTGGGAATTCCTGGGCATTTACCATATCAGCCGTTACATTATCATTTTCTAATGCCATCCGATGGGCAGTTACTACAGCTGATGAACAATAAGGACAGGTTAGGGTTACAAATACCTGTATATGAACTGGTTTTGACAATGTTGTCAGTTTTTCTTTAGTTTCGTTTGAGAGTTCAGAATTAGCCGTGGAAACCATTTTTATAGAATTTAGTAGTGTTGGAAATTCATATCCAGTTGGCATCCCATAAAGCCTTATACCATGGTCTTTTTGTCCAAGAACAATTGTTGCAGGAATTTTATCTATCTTATACTGCTCTGCCTTATTTTTATCTTTCACAAAATCATAAACTTCTATACTAATTTTGTCTGATAGAGAAGCGATTTCTTCCATTAACATACGATTATCCTTACATGTTTCACATTCAATGCCTGGAACTTTTATTAATCCATCTTGTGTAAACACAATAAGCTTAACCTGTTCTTTTAAATCTTTAAACATACCTTTTACATCTTCCTTTATTTTCTCATCTAAAACTGGCATTTTACCTCCTTTTATTTTGAAAGATATCTAAAATTATACCTAATACTCATTTTTACACTTTAAATGTTTTTCTTAATTTAAACTCACTCTTTTTTCCTTTATTCCACTGTTTTACGGGACGCAGGTAACCTACTACCCTCGAATAGATTTCAGACTGCGCGCCGCATTTCGGGCATTCATTATGTTCTCCCGATAAATATCCATGAGTTGGACAAACACTAAAAGTTGGTGTAAAAGTAAAATAGGGCAGATGATAGTTTTCACAAATTTTGCGGACTAAGACTTTAATAATATTATAATCATTAATCCTCTCACCTGCGAAAATATGTAAGACTACACCTCCAGTATACTTTGTCTGAATTTCATCCTGTAATTCGAGGGCTTCAAAAATATCATCCGTGAAATTTACTGGTAACTGGGTAGAATTTGTATAGAATGGTGCAGCTCCTTTCTTATATTCTTCTTCATTTGCACAAATTATTTCGGGATATTTATCTTTATCTTCTTTTGCTAGCCTATAAGCAGTTCCTTCAGCCGGTGTAGCTTCGAGATTATAATTATTCCCAGTTTCCTCTTGAAATTGTATCAGTTTTTTTCTCATAGAATCTAAGACCCTAAGCGTAAAGGCTTTAGAATTATCAGAAGCGATATTTTCTCCGAGTAGATTTAGACAAGCCTCATCCATGCCAACCAAACCAATTGTGGAAAAATGGTTTTTCCAATATTCATTGAAACGTTTTTTAACATCTCTTAAATAATATTTTGCATAGGGATAAAGATCTGTTTCTGTGAATTTTTCCAAGATTTTTCTTTTAATTTCTAAACTTTCTTCTGCTAAAATCATTAGTTTTTCCACGCGTTCTATAAATTCATCCTCGTCTTTAGATAAAAAACCGATCCTGGGCATATTAATCGTAACTACACCAATAGAACCTGTTAAGGGATTGGAACCAAAAAGTGACCCGCCTCGTTTTGTTAATTCTCTATTATCTATTCTTAATCGGCAACACATTGACCAGGCTTTTTCCAATTTTGATACACTTTTAG
>JABUBN010000201.1_pt1 | contig 16594 bp, 17 predicted proteins | sample 7240341 | NCBI WGS metagenome assembly JABUBN01 (sample SAMN07256345, study PRJNA390944) | subsurface metagenome | isolation source: Methane hydrate marine sediment | place: Pacific Ocean: Eastern North Pacific, ODP site | reverse complement strand
TTTAGCCTCTATTATTCTTACTAAAACGTCTCCTTGAAGATTGCGATAGAATGAAAAGAAAATATCCAGCAACGAAACAACAATACTCGAACGGAACCATTAAAAATGGGGAGGTTGCAAAACTGCTTGCTGCCATAAAATTGAATCCAGGTTTTGCTGTAAGTAAGGGAAATGAGGAATTTTTCGGAAATAGTTATGAAAAACTTTTTGACCCTGATATTTCAACATATGATTGCTTGGTATCTATGGTCTTATATTGGTGGATAAAAGAAAGTTACAGAGGTGCAAAAAGGTTTTATGATTTTGATAAATCATATGTTTTTAAAAATCCTGTTACATACTATGTATTGAAATTGATATATAAAATTTTGAAAGAACAAAATAATTGGAAGAAAAAGGTTATATCTTTTTACGAAAACTCAAATGAAAAAGCGCATAAACGTTTCTTAAATCAAATAAGTGGGGTTATATCCGAATATTTCAAAGTTATTTATAGAACGTGGAAAGATTCCGGAGAACCTAACCACAATACTTATTGCAAAAAACCATCAACCATAAATGACATTGAAAAAAAACGAAAAGAGATTAAACAGCTGAATGAAAAAAGTTTATATATTTTCAGAAAATTCATATTACAATGATTAAAATATAGTATTGTCAACCGCTGATATTTATAATTTTTCTTTTTGTCACTTTCATCCCAGATTGCATATAGAGTTGAGGTGCTGGCACCTATTCTATCTCGTAATTTAAGCAAGAAGATTATTGTCCAAGCTTCTAAATAAACAATGGAAAATATACTTTGGCTTAATGTTGCTGAAAATAGAAGGCTTGAAAACTACACTGGCTTTCTAGATTGCTTAAAGGAGTGGAACCTTGAAAGTTTAGAAATTAGAGTACCACTCGGAAGACGCATAGAAGATGATTATATTCAAAATGTTATTGATTCTTCAGCAGCATTTATTTTGCAGAGCAGAGATTTAATTGATGTTAAAGTCATTAGAAAAATTATAAAGGACAAAATAAAGAGTGGAATTCCTCTTTTAGTTTTCTGCTCAAACCCATCACTTAATGATTTCTTGCTAGATTACGATTTAGCAGTAACTAAATACTACCTTTACCAACCTTCTTCTCCATTGGGGTATGATAGGTTAGTGCAGTTATTACCTAAGGAACAACCGTTTTGTGACGTCGAACTACTGAAAGGAATTAATTCTATAGTTGTGCAACAACCTTCATCAATTTGGTATGGAAGAGAGTCTTCACCTTTATTGGTTGGAAATAAAAGTGTTCAAGTAGTAGATAATATGGATTTACTTGTGGAATGGGGAGCTAGAAAATTATGTTGTGCAGCTAAATGGCAAGGAAACGAGAATTCTGCTGTCTGGCTTTTTGCCGGTGGATTTTTTCATGATCCATATACTGGTCCATTTGGTCAGCACTTTCCTGGTATCGAATCTAATCGTACTCTTGCCAAAAATTTGGTCTCAAAAATTCTTAGATCAACTAGAAAAACATTTACTCTTCCTATGTTTACATCTTTGATTGAAAAGATTGAGGTCAAACTCCATGACCTTGTTATGCACTTACTAAAAACAAAATATGGAAAAAATTGGTGGATTAATGGTGTTCATGCACGTATTCGAAAAAAGTGTGAAGACCGATATAAAGAAGAAAAATGTGTTCGACCTAAAGAGAGTTACTTAGACATAGTGGATTATAAAGAAATTATAAAAAAGAATTGGCAAATTTTTTCATCGGTTTTTGAAAGCATGTTTAATACCAAAGGAAAGGCTAGATCATTACGATGGATCGTTTCATTTAACAATACTAGAAAAGTTGTAGCACATTCAATTAAGTACCGAAGTAAACCACCAGAACCCCAAGAGCAACAGGACTTGTTCAGATATGATGCGGTTCTCAAGAAGATATGCGATGAACTAAAGATCGGAGGGTTTCCTGATATATAAGAAAGAATAGGCATATTCAAGAAATTCGGATGCCCCAGAAGCAGACAGGTCCCTAAACTCCCTTCTGAAAGTGCCGAATAACCCCACTTTCAGAGCCTCACTTTCCAGGTGCCCAAATTAGCCTTCTAATTAGCATTTTTGCCAATTAGAGCAAAAAAACTTGCAAAATTTTAATTTTTGTGCTATATCGTTAAAAATGACCAAAACTTAGGCAATACGCATAGAATTTCCCTTAACGTGAGATTTTAGCTCGCTGATATGTTAAATTCTTCAAATAAAAAAGCACTTGCCGATAATTGTAAGCCGTGATATACTTATCTTGAAGCTGTACTAAAAGTCCGATAAAGGCAATCCCTTAAGGGAGCGCAAAGCTACGGGTCTGGAGGAGCTATGACCGCCGGGCTGCTGAAGACAGCATATAGCAGAGTTTTGGCCGACTCACACCGGGCAGGTGGCAGGTCGGTTTTTTATTGGAAAAAGGTACATTCGCAATGCGAAAACTATTGAGCCAAAGGAGGAAATTCCCCAATGAACAATAAACTTCTAGTATTTTTGTCCTTTCTATTTCTGACAGGTTGTGCGACCTATCAAGTAAGGCCTGTAGAAACAGAAAAAAATATCTGGATAAAAGTAAAGTCTGCGAATATAAGGGATGGTCCCTCGACCGAAAATAGAATAATTGCGGGTGCTGAATGGAATGATAAGCTTATTGTAATTGATGAAAGGGCAAAATGGTATAAAGTCAAGCTGACAGCACAGTCTGCTGGCTGGATTTACAAACCCCTATGTTCACTTGAAAAACTAAAGGGCGTTAAGAAAGTGAAGCCAGCTTCTCGCTATAAAAAGAGCAAGAGCAAAGGATTGGTTGACTGGGGTGTTTTGGGAGATACCGATGAAGAAGCAGAAGAAACTTTGAATAGAATTTTCGATTCTTGGGGAGTAAAATAGTAGTCCAAGAATAGCATGGAACCGAGGGACGAATAATGACTAACCTAAATCAACAAATAGTAAATACCCATCAATGTAATGACGAGAAGAACCATGAATGTAACAGTTCTTGTGTCGGTTGGTTCTCGGCTAATTGCTGGAGCTATTTATTTCACAGTGGGGTTGTTTGTAAGACAACCAATAGGTGCTATAGCAAAGCAGACCTGTAGGTGCCCCCCTGAAAGTGCCCAATAACCTCACCTTCAAAGGCACAAATTTTATGTCCCAAAACTAGCCTTCTAACTAGCATTTTTGTTAATTAAAGCAAAAAAATCGTGCAAAATTTTCATCTTTGTCATATAATACTAAAAAATAGTAAAGTGCTGGCAACCAAAATTGACCCTCCTTTCCACACACTCGATCAGGAAGGCGTGAGAGAGCTGATAAAGATAGGGATTGAGAAAGGAAGAAAGGGCCGACCAGATTTAGAAGTAGGCATTTGCGGTGAGCATGGAGGAGACTCCCAATCAGTAAAGTTTTGCCATCGGGTAGGAATGAATTACGTCAGCTGTTCACCTTATAGAGTGCCTGTTGCTCAGCTGGCCAGCGCCCAAGCAGTTTTAGAAGAAAAAAAGAAAAGTTCATAGTAATTGGCTTGTAGTAGTAAGACAATTACACCTTATAAGAAAGATTATACATACGAGATCGTCCTACGAGGTAGCCTCGTAGCTCAACGGGACAAGGCAACGATTTCGTAAACCTAAAGAGGGTAAAAAGAGGGGTCGTAAAAAGATAGAGGAAAATCCTAAACTTCCTTAATTTTAAAGGGAGATTTGGGATTTTTTATTTTATGAGACTTTGCAGGTTTTGGAGGTATTTGGGGAGACTTATGGTAACAAAATGGTAACAAATTTTGGAGAAAAGAAAGGAGCTGAAAATGAAAATTCAAGTTGAAAATGTTACCTTAGTGTTGCTTTTAGCAATCCTCGTTGCCCTTCTTCTCATTTTTCATGTCCAAAGATATGAAGTCTTCGCGGTAAAAGGATTTGGAACTTTCCGGGTTGATAAATTAACAGGAAAAAGGTGGATATTACATGAAGGTAAATTCAAAGTCTTGGGAAAATCTTCGAGGCTCAGAGATAAATAGGATAAACAACAAGGAACCGGTAAGAACCTAAAGAGACCAGCAGTCCAGGAACTACTAAACTCGGTTAAGAAGAAAGAAATAGGTGGTGTAATGGTGTATAAAATTGACAGGCTCACCAGAAGGCAAAGAGATCTCTGGTACTTACTGGAGGATGTGTTCCAAAAGAATGAGGTGGCGTTAGTTAGCGTAACAGAGCCATTTGACATCTCCACCGTCCCAAGGAAAGGCATTTCTGGGTATGCTAGGGGTATTTGCCTAGCTCTGGAGGGATGAAATTGCTGAACGACCCCACCGTTATTCATGGGGAAAAGTATATATTCATTGCATAATCTTAATTTATGGGTATATTTCTATGCCTATGCCATGCCTGGGCGTAGGATCACACCCGGAGGCGGTGGAAACCGTTTGCCACGTTGCGTTCTGGGGCAATGCCATCATTGAGGGTTCATTCTGTACACTATGGGGGAAATATAGCCCCCTTCTCAGACGATAACACCGCTCCTGACACATTAAGGACAGTATAACTTTTGTTAAATACAATATCTCTGGGAAACTGCCTCCAGAAAAGTTGTCCAAAGACTTTAAAAACTGTGTTCTGGCCAGAAAATTGGGGGGTCTTATAGCGGTATATAATTATACCTTGATTTATGGAATTGGATTTGGTACAATTTTCTTGCTTTATGAATCAAGAAGGTGAGAAGAAATGCCCGAATCAAGGAGAATGGATGAAATATTGATGCGTGATGTAATTAGCTTTATAAAGCAAGGCATTGAAAAAATGTTTCAAAAGAAGAAAACAGTGCTATTTCAAGTATTGAAAAAAATCTATCCCAAATTGTTAACATAAGAGAGAGCAAATTAAAAGGCCTGTCAGAGAAAATAGTGCTTGATTTGATGACCCTTATTATTTTCTATCTTCTCGTATGGTTTTACGAAGAAAGCCAAGAGACTATATTGAAAAATTACTTGAAAGTTCTAGAAAGTACTAGAAGAGTGGGTACGGGACACAAGATTCCCAAAGAGATTAAAGATAAATGGTACAATGATTTGAAAAATAAATTGGAGTAACCATATAAGCCAACCGGAATAATAGACACACCAAGACTCTAAGATTTTTATTGCAAAAGAAAAAATTTACATCTTATTGGGGGTGAGTTATGAATAGAGAAGAACTAATTAAAGAGATAGAAAACAAAAACTATTTACCTGAAACGATGACTAGCTTAATAAAGTTAATCGAAAAGAATGGAGAGATACAGGCGGTCTATTTTGATAAGCAATGGAAGGAAATGAAACAAATCGAAAAATTAACCTGTTACATTGTAACTAACCGTGACTTTGCAGTAATATCCGTTTACCCATTAGAAGAAGAGATTCAGTGCGATTATACGATGTGTTCTTTAGAGAAGTTTATAGGTATGGGGGAGCAAGCTTCTTTATTGAGGATAACCCATGTCGACCCGGCATACAAGGAAAATAAAATGAAGAGATTCGAAGCTACCGTCTACTTTGACGTACCAGAAGAAGAATTGCGCAAAGTAGCATTGACAGTTCACTCACAACCTAAAAGAGAAGAAACTGCAAAAGCAAAGAATGATCTTAGAGCATTCCTTAACGAACTTAGTGAAGTTACTCATAGATTGAGTGAACGGTAGTTAAGACCATAAAAATTTTATATCCTATTGACAAATATAATTGGCAGATTGAATGTAGTTGAATTTAATTGGATTTCTTCGATTATAAACTGAGGGGGTGGATGGTATGAAGATTAAGGAAATTAGGATTAAGAACTATCGTAGCTTACAAGACTTTGTCATCGAAAACATCGGGGACTTATCAACGTTCATTGGGAGCAATAGTTCGGGTAAGTCGAACCTTTTTGAGGCGATTTCCCTGTTCTTTAGTTATCTAGATGTTTCCCTTGAGCAGGATATAGGCACTGCCGATGAATACCTATGGTTTGATAGAGATTCAAGTAAAGACATAATATTCCAATTTGGATTTGAAGTAGAAAAGACAGAATTAAAAACCATCATCCCTGAAGATATTGTTCCTGATGTGCATTCTATCTCAACTTCGTCTCTCATTACAGTTGTTCGAGTTATTAAGGGCCCGGCTAGTTCAGCGAAGTGGAAAACTCTAGAAGTTAGCCTTAATGGGAATATATTGGTAAAAGACGATAAATTTGTTTATAAAAAAGAGAAAATAAAGAAAATAACATCTAAGGAAACAACCAACCAAAAAGTCGCACCTTCGGCAGGTAACTATTTAGAACTTATCCTTAAAAATATCTCCCAATCCTTTAAGGGAAAGTTCAAATTAATACCAGCCGTTAGGAATGTAGTTAGCGAGGGTAGTATGAGTGGACGGACTTCGTTTATATCTGCTTCTTTACTCAGTAAACTTGTCAAGTTGGGGCAGGCAATGGGAAGACACGAAGAGGAAAGATGGATCAACCTTCAAGAATCTGTTACAAACACTTCTCTTGATATTGAGGACTTGCTTATTAGGGGTAGCAAAGTTATTATTAAAGAGAAAGGAACCTATAGGTACTTTCCAGTTGAGCTAATTGGCGGTGGTTACCAAGAAATGTTAGAACTCATTTATGAAATAACTGAAGATAACATTCCCTGTGTAGCGGTCGAGGAACCGGAAACTCATTTCCATCCAGAAATAACAAGGAAGCTCTTCGACTTTATGAAAAAAGAGTCAGAAAAAAGGCAGTTATTTATATCCACTCATTCACCAGTCTTCATTGATCAAGAAAACTTAAGGAATACATGGATTGTTAGAAAGGAAAATAGAAGCACAACGACTTCTAGAATAAAAAGTCCCAAGGAACTTCAAAACGTACTATTTGAACTGGGTATTCGACCTAGCGATATTTTCTTTTATGATGCTATCATTTTTGTTGAGGGTGTATCAGACAAAAAGGTTTTCCAACACTGGTTTCGCAAAGCGGGCGTCGAATTAAGTGGTTATAGAGTCACTATGATTCCGATTAATGGCAAGGCCAAGGGGAAATATCATTTGAAAGTTTGGTTAGAAGCTATAAGAAACGTCAAAATCAAGTTTTTTATGATTTTCGACAAAGATGCCGAAAAGGAAGCGAAAGATGCGATCGACACAGGCGTTTTGAAACGGGACGAAAATCTGTTTCTTCTAGAAGATACTCTTGAAGACTATTACGACCTTGATAAGCTGGTGAAAGCCATAAATTCTGAGTATAACTTAAAGATAACGGCAGAGGAAAAAAAATTGTTAAAAAGAAAACCGCGGAGCAAAATTATAGATGATCTACTAAGGAAAAGAGATATTGACAAGCAAGGGTGGAAAGTTAGAATTGGAGAAAAAGTTGCTAAGTCAATGACATTTTATGAACTGCCGGAAGAGATAAGACGAATAATAGAACGCATAGGAACAGATTTGCGTATATAAAAAGATATAGAATTATGAATAGCAAGAAAGGCATTGAGAAGCGTTATTTGAGTGTTGCTGAGTTAAGCCAATAACTTAAACATTCCAAAACATACGCTTTACAGTTGGGTTAGTATGAAAAGGATACCCCATCTTAAAATTGGCGGAACATTACGCTTTGACATGAGGGATATTGAAGCATGGCTAAAAGAGAAGAAAGTAGAAGTTCACGAAGTTTGGAAGGGGTAACACCACTTCTTACTTGACAAATCCAAATCTTTACGTTATATTTATAGAAAGAGCAAAAAAGTCTCAGCCTGACAAAATCCAATTTACGCTATATAACAAAAATACGAGAGGTGCAAAATGCTAGATAGAATCACAAATATTTTACTGGGCCTATTTCTTCTAACACTAATATCTGCATTAGCGTTAGCTCAAGATAGCTACGAGTTCTATGATGAATATGGGATGCCTCAAGGCAGGGCTACACAAACCCCAAGCCCATTTGGCGATACTTACCAGTTCTACGATGAGTATGGGATGCCTCAAGGCAGGGCTACACAAATTCCAAGCCCATTTGGCGATACTTACCAGTTCTATGATGAATATGGAATGCCTCAAGGCAGGACTACACAAACCCCAAGCCCATTCGGTGATACTTACCAGTTCTATGATGAGTATGGGATGCCTCAAGGCAGGACTACACAAACCCCAAGCCCATTCGGTGATACTTACCAGTTCTACGATAAGTATGGGATGCCTCAAGGCAGGGCTACACAAATCCCAAGCCCATTCAGTGATACTTACCAGTTCTATGATGAATACGGCATGCCCCAAGGTAGTGTTAGAGAAACCCCAAGCCCGTTTGGTAATTACGATTTCTACGACGACCATTAGATTCTAAATCAAATATAAAACTTAGCTAAAGTAAATATAAACCGCTAATTTCGGAATGATCTTAGCGGTTTTTTGAGGAAATAACTATATTCTGCGGAAAATCACACCGTATCCATTGAGTCTTAGGTAGAAAGAGAGACCGATTAAGCCTGCCAATATTGCTATGGAAAGCCAATCCTGCCACTTATACCTGAAGTGAAGGTAATAAGTTCTCCTCTTTTTAAATCCAAAACCTTTAGATTCTAATGCCATAGCTAATAGGTCCGTATTTCTGATGGCATGGATGAGAATGGGAATAAAAAGAGGGATATGCTTTTTAATTCTTTTTAATAGGTGGCCACTTTCCAAATCTAAGCCCCTCGACTTTTGAGCTTGAATGATGGTTGAAGTTGTAGCTTGGAAAGTGGGAACCAGGCGGAAGGAGAGGGAAAGGGCAAAGCTGACCGGGAAAGGAAGACCCAGTGAGCTTAGTCCCAGAGTGAAATCTTCTGTTCTCGTGGAGGAGAGGAAGATAATTCCTGAGAGTATCATTGTGTCTATTCTGATTCCCATAGCCAGTCCGTAAAGGAGAGACTCTTTCGATATTTGAATGAAGCCTAACTTAAATATTCGTGTTGGACCCCGGAGAAATAAAGACCATAAGAGTGTACTGAAAAAAGCTAAAATGATTAACAGTATCCAGAATTTCTTAAGGTTGGAAAGAGACTTGGCCAGAATAGAGAGGAAAAGAACTATTACAAATATAATGGAGAGGTATAGTGGATGGTTGAATACCATTGCCCAGATGAAAAGGAGCAGTAATCCTACTATCTTTGTGACCGGATGGAGACGATGGAGAAGAGATTCTTTATCCAGGTAGATAAACATACTTATCTTTTCAGACAGTATTTGAATTCATCAACAGAAAGGAGCGTTCTGCCCATCCTGTTGCTTAAACGTATAATTTCCGGTAATCTTAAGAAACTATTAGCCAGCTTCTCTTCTTGAGAAAAGACTTTTCGAGTTTGGTCATCCAGTATAATTTTTCCCTTATGGAGGACTAAGACTCTATTTGCATATTCAGCAACCACCCAGAGTGAGTGAGTAATGATGATTATGGTATGTCCTTTTCGATTAAGACTCTCTAAAAGTTCCATAATCGATTTCTGTTCTCTATAGTCTAAACCTGTGGTTGGTTCATCGAGGATGAGGACGTGCGGTCTTGCGGCAAGGATTGAGGCAATGGCAACTCTCTGTCTTTCTCCCTTAATTAAGGAGAAAGGGTCGCATTTTTCATACCCTTCTAATCTCACCTCTTTCAGTGCCTCTTCTACGAAAAGGGAGATTTTCTCTCGGGGAATTCCTAAATTATTGGGCCCAAAGGCGACTTCCTCTTCCACTGTATCGGCAAATATCTGATGGTCGGGATTCTGAAATACATAGCCTACTATTTTCCCCAGTTCGGCTACCCGTTTTCCTTTAGTGTCTTCACCAGCTACTCTGACTTCTCCTTTTGAGGGCTTAAGTAGCCCATTGAAATGTTTTACCAATGTCGTCTTTCCCGACCCATTTTGTCCAATAATGGCTAAAAATTCTCCTTCACGAATTTCCATATTTATATTATCTATAGCCTTAATATTTCCGGGATAGATATATTCCAGGTCTTTTACTTCGATAATCTTCTTTCCATAATCTGTATTTAGCTCATCATCTTTTTTCAGGAGAGCTGTGTATTTCTCGTCGGAGATTTTCCACTCTCTTTTTTGGAAAACTTTAAGCGTCTCCTCCACAGTGAGAGGAAGCGATGGCTCATTTGTTTCCTGGAAGAGTTTGGCTATCTGGGGAGGACGAATCCCATGATTCTCCAGGAGTTCTACGTCTCTGAGAATTTCGTGAGGTTTCCCTTCGGTAACTACTCTACCTCCATCCATAATTACAATCTTGTCTGCTTCCAGTACTGCTTCAGCTTCGTGCTCAATAAACAGGACAGTGTAGCCCTCTGACTTAAGTAGTCTGGCGACGGAAAAAATTTCCAGTTTACCCTGGGGGTCCAAATCTGTTGTGGGCTCATCCATTACCACTATTTTTGGCTTGATAGCCAGGATGGAAGCAATAGCCAGTCGCTGCTTTTCACCTCCAGAAAGGCTTGCCGGCTCTCTTCTTTCAAAACCTTTAAGTCTTACTAACTGCAAAGCCTCATTAATTCTCTCCCTGATTTCCCCTCGAGGGAGGCAGAGATTTTCTGGACCAAATGCCACTTCTAACTCTACATTAGTGGAGAAGAGTTGCGACTCAAAGTCTTGAAACACTAAACCTATCTCGCCTACCAGGTCATGAACTCTTTTGTCCCTAATTGAGTTTCCTAAAATTCTGATTTCCCCACTGTAATTGCCCTTATGAAAGTGGGGAATTAAACGATTTAAACAGCGAGAAAAAGTCGACTTACCCGCTCCGGTATGTCCCATAAGGACAACCATTTCTCCTTGTTCCTGTGCGAATTTTATTCCATCTAAAGCCTTTGTGGTTCCGTCTTTATAAGTAAAGGTCAAAGCATTAACTTCAATAGCTTTCATATTGCTCCCTTAAGTATTTTGCCCCTGAGTAACATCGCTCCGTTCGATCGGCACCGTAAACGGTGCCCGACCAGTTTTGGTCGGTCGCCCTTTCGGAGGGTTACCTATAGTAACATAGAACCTATAAGAATCAGAAATATTACAGGTACCATTCCTAAAGCGATTCCCAGAGAGCCAGTAGTTCCCGTTATAAAGCCTGCTCCCAGAAATCCCGAGTGGTAAATTCCCAAGGAGATTAAATTTCCCAGAACTATTCCTCCCAGACCGCCTATGGAAATGAGGATAAGTCCTAATCCCCTTAAATTCTTCCTAGGAAGTTCTCTTTCCTCAAGGATATCGGAATAGAGAAGTCCCCATCTCTTTATTCTGGGATAGAGGATAATTAGAAGGAAAGGACCCAGAATAGAAGCTACCAGGAAATTATTTATGGTGATGATGTTGGCCAGAGCAGAAAAAGGGACCAGCCCTAAAAGATCGACTCCCCAGCCAATAACCACTCCGCAAACACTACTTGCCAGAAATACGAGGAATATATACTTTAAGAGCTTCTTACTACCTTTAATGGTGGGCTCTTCCTTGGAGATAATTCTCCAAACCTTATAAGGTATGAACCCATAAAGGAAATTTCCCAGAAACCCGAAAATACTTCCCAGACCAAGAGTACCAAAGAAGTCTCCGATCAGGTTTCCAAAGGCACTTCCCCAGGCAGCTGCAGGACCAAACATCAAGGAGCAGATAATGGGAAGCACATTGGCTGGCCTGATTTCTGTAAATCCGGGAATTATTGGTATGGGCTTAAACGGAATAAGCACCGCAGCATAAACTGAAGCGATTACTGCTGTTAAAACTACCATTCTGGTATGTTTCCACATGGTAAACAGTTCTTTCATTACTTCACCACCTTATTTGGTCCGGCGCTATTCTTATTATTTTCGGTCGAAGAAGATATTCTTTCCACTAGCAGAGAGAGGGATACCGAGGACCATTTTGACTTTTTCTCCTAGTATTTTCCCTTCAACAGAGGTCCAGCCAACGGTATACATAACGCGGTTATCTACCCTGTGATTACTGGCAATAGAAACAGCAGAACCTACGGCAATTCCCAGGTCTCCGCTATTGTGGGCGCAGCGGGCGCGAGCTTCATCACATTTTTTGCAGTTATCAAATCCGCAAAAACCGCAATCCAAACCCGCCGGGTCAAATTTTGTGCCGATTAAAACCACGGCTTGTGCCTGGCGGACGCAATTTGCATCCCGGGCGAACCCAGCGGCTCTTTCGGTCTTTTTTCCAAATTCTTCCATTTTCTGGGCAAAAGAATCCTTTTCCTTATCAGTTAGAACAGTACTGACAATGTTGTCTATTCCTCTGGCTTTGGGTGCTGTCCTGGCTGCCACACACATCAAATTAGCCACATGTAGGACTCCTTCTGTCTCAGCATCTCTGCTATTTTTAGCCATAAGGTTCTCCTTTCTTAATCGGGTTTGATGAATTAGGCTCCTACGTGATCGGGTTCGATAAATCGAACCCCTACAAAAATATGTTGACACGTAAGGTGAGCTATCTGCTCAGCTTGACGGCTGTGCCGTAGGCCAAAAGTTCAGCGGCACTGCCGACAACGCTAGTGGTCATATAGCGGATGTTGATAATCGCGTCAGCCCCCAGCTTCTCAGCCTGGGCGATCATCCGATCAGTAGCTATCTTGCGGGCCCGTCCCATCATCTCCGTGTACTCAGTCAGCTCACCGCCAAGAACCAATCGCACCAAGGCAGAGAGGTCCTTTCCAAGCCAGATGGCAAAAATAGTGTGTCCTTTGACTAAACCCAGAATCTCGGTGGTCTCGCGGCCAGGGATATCTGTAGAATTCAGCAGCAGAACCCCGGGTTGGGACTCAGCAAGCGGAAACTCCTTTCCTGATGTCTTGCTTTTCCTTTGTTCGAGAGCCACTGTCAGCAGGACTAGCAGGATACCACCTAAGAGGCAGAAAATTGCTATCCTAAGCCACCAAGGTATAACTGGATCATCTTCAACGATCACGTGCCAAGGTACCCCGGCAAATATTGCCGTGAACAGCCCGAGCACGAAAGCCAGGGAGCCAATCAGTCGAAGTATTTTCATAATTCCTCCTTTTGCGATTGCCAGGAATCGCAATCCAAAATGTCAGTTAACGTTCAAGAGTTTGTGAAGTGCCCGAAGGGCATTTGGGCGAAAGTGCGTCAGCACTTGAGCCATAAACTCTGTGTTAGGCGGAGTAAATTTTTATTCAGTAAATCTCAACGTCTTTAATGTCTGATTAAACTCATTTTCAACAATCGGGAACAGCTCAGTTGTGGTGTCCATTATTATTTGTGCTCCTATTCCTTTATGGATAGCATGAACAACCATAACTGTATGTTTTATATTGTAAGAATTGGTATATTTTCCTATATATCCTATAGCATTTTTTAAACTAATTGTTCCATCAAGATGCGTGAACACTTTTTCCACTTCAAATCCTATTCTCATTCGAAGATTGGCAGAATAGACTATAACATCCATATCTTTTGGAACCTTTTCGAACACTATACCTATGTTAGGAATAATTTTTCTATTCTTGCTATCAAGGATCCATTCTCTTTTATAACCATATAAAGCTTTACTCTTTTCTCTATCCTCTTGTTTGTCCTTCAATGACCATTTTTCTGAGGGTAACTCAAATGAGAAGTGCCAATCTTCAATATTTATTTGTTTACTTGGCTTAGCTTCTGCTTGTTCGCCTAGCTTTTTTTGTGAAGTAACACTTTTTTGAGGTATTTTCTGTCCGGGCTCAGAACAACTGGGTAGCATAAGTACTGAAAAAATAAACGATAATAGAATAATTATTGCTCTTTTCCTCATACGTTCCCTCCGAAAATTTATTTCGCCTAACTTTTCATAGTCGAAATATTTTGTTTATGCTTCCAATTTAGCATTTTTTGCGAAGTACTTCGTTTACACTGTTAAAAAATATTCAAAATATGTACTCTAGGTCGTCTCTGACCCAGAGTTTCTGTCGGGCTCAGGGACGAGCCCGACTACACGTCTGGGTTGTTTCTGACCCAGAGTTTCTGTCGGGCTCGGGGACGAGCCCGACTACCAGTCATTTTTGCTTTTAGGGAAACGAGCCCGACTACCAGTCATTGGGGCAGTCCTGTTTCATCTTCGGATATTTTCTCGGTCAAGAAATAATCAGTAGGTTCGGTACCTTTTATAAATGGTAGCAAGACAGCATCGGGGCGGTCTTCTAAGGCTAAAAGCCCTGTTTTAGGGTCTATCTTCACAAAGACAATATTGGGGGGGACGGAGAATTCCAATATAGGAGTATCCTGTAGAGCTTCTTTCATAAATTCTGTCCACATAGGGCAAGCTGCCACTGCTCCGCTCTGTCTTTCTCCCAGGGTATGATTGTCGTCATATCCCACCCATACACCGGTCACCAGATTGGGGACAAACCCGATAAACCAGGCATCAGTAAATTTATTGGTTGTGCCAGTCTTTCCCGCTCTGGGACGACCTATACGTCTGGTATACCAACCGGTTCCTCTCTCGGCAACTTCTTTCAATAGGTAAGTCATAATGTAGGCAGTTTGCGCTGATAGGACTACTTCCTCCTCCGGGAAATTCTCTTCCAGGACACCTCCACTAGCATCTTCCACTCGAATAATGGCGTAGGGCTTAGTTCTGATACCCTGGTTTGCCAGCACTCCATAAGCTGAAGTTATTTCCAGTGGTGTGAGTACTGATGAGCCCAAGGCAAGAGATAGTGTTTTCTCCAGGGGACTGCTAATGCCCATTTTTTCAGCATAACTGGCTGCAGTAGTTGGTCTGATTCTGTCTAGCATTTTTACCGCGCAGACATTGATGGAGTAGGCTAAAGCATCGCGAAGTAAAATACGTCCACGGAAAGTTCCTTTGTAGTTCTGGGGAATCCAGATGTTTTCAGGGTTTATATTTTTGACAATTTCCGGGTCTATATCGGAGAGGTCTGTAGTGTTGGAGAGAAGTTTCCAGTTTATTCCATCATTGTAATAGGCAACTGGAGAATCCTCGATGGGATTTACTACTGTATACCCGGTATCAATAGCAGCGGTATAAATAAAGGGCTTAAACGCACTTCCCGGTTGTCTTTTTGCCTGAACTGCTCTATTAAATTGACTCTCCTCAAACTCCCGACCTCCTACCATTACCCTAATCTGTCCTGTGGCAGGATGGAGAGCTACAAGAGCGCCCTGGACTCTTCTCTCTGTTACTTCTCCCATTTCCTCCAGTTCAGTCTCTTCCGGCTCTTTGCCCTCTCTCTTTTTTATCTCGTCGAACTCATCCAGTTTATCCGCCAGGGCCTTTTCTGCAATTTTTTGCATTTTCAAGTCTAAAGTTGTGTAAATTTTCAGTCCACCTTTAAATAGAGCATAACTTCCATATTTTGGCTCCAATATTTGTCTTAGGTACTCCACGAAATAAGAACCTTGAGATTTCCTCAATTGATGTTTTTCGAATGGTAGTGGATAGTAATTGGTCTCTTTTTCCTCGTCGGGAGTAATGAATCCAGAGTCGACCATTCTATAGAGCACAGTGGCTCTCCGTCTGTAAGCGCGAGCAACGTCCACAAATGGGGAGTACCTGTTTGGCGCTCGCGGGAGTCCTGCCAGGAGAGCCGATTCTGCCAGGTTTAACTCCTGGATGTCTTTTCCAAAATAGATACTGGCGGCTTCTTGAACTCCGTAAGCACCCTGGCCAAAATATATCTGATTTAAATATAACTGTAAAATTTCTTCTTTAGTATAATCTTTTTCTAACTGGATGGAGAGAAGTAATTCCTTTATCTTTCTTGCAATTGTTCTTTCCCTGGTTAAAAATAAGGCCTTGGCCAGTTGCTGAGTTATGGTACTTCCTCCTTCCACAATTTGGCGGTGCTTCAGGTTAGCCAGCATAGCCCTGGCGATAGCATGCAAGTCTGCTCCCCAGTGTTTGAAGAACCTCTGGTCTTCAATGGCAATAACAGCATTCTGCAGGTCTACGGGAATTTGGGATAGAGGGACCAGATCTCTTCTCTCTACGAAAAGCTCAGCAATAACTTCCCTATTGATATCGTAAATTTCAGTAATCAGGTTTGGTCTATACTCATCAAGAGTATCAATACGAGGGAGTTCCTTTAGATAACGGCTCAAAGTTATTAAGGAGATTATTAAAATTCCTAAAAGAGAAGCAGAAAGTATCCATATAAATCTTTTATGAGATTTACTTTTTATCCGAATCATAGTCTCATCCTCAATAAATTATTATACCAAATTAAAAGAATTTGTAAAGATTTATGTTTATTCCATTATACTTGACATCACTATGTGATTGTGATAAAATCCCTGATAAAGGTTGAATTAAAGGAGGACATAATGGAGAAGAAGAACGTATTAGAAAGATTAGCGGAGATAAATCCACAAGCCGAGATATGGTGGGATTCTTCACCGTTAATCTACCAGAGTTGGGTGGAAGAGATGTTGAAAGAGGCAAAAGAAGAAGATAGAGAAATAATGAAAAAACAATTTACCCGACTCTATAATCCTGACAAACCTGAGGAGACGCTATTTAGAGGGGTGACTACAAATCCTCCTCTCTGCCTGAACGTGTTCAAAACTCACGGAGATTACTGGGCAGAATTTGTAGATGGA
>JABUBN010000200.1_pt1 | contig 16611 bp, 22 predicted proteins | sample 7240341 | NCBI WGS metagenome assembly JABUBN01 (sample SAMN07256345, study PRJNA390944) | subsurface metagenome | isolation source: Methane hydrate marine sediment | place: Pacific Ocean: Eastern North Pacific, ODP site | reverse complement strand
AAATCGCAAGATGTGTAACGTTACTTGTATTTGTATTGGTTAGCTAAAGAAATACTCTTTCATGCTTCTTTCAACTCTTCTTTTCGGTCACAAATCTTGGTAAAATGATATTTGAGGTGCAGGCTCAAGAGGAATGAATAAAGAAGAACTGAGAGCGAGAATAAAAGAAGAAAGGGAGAAAGAATGGATAAGAGACTCTTTGATGCTCAGGGATAAAAAGCCAGAGGATACATTGAAAATGTTGTCTGACCTCTGTGAATTTGCTGATAGGCTGAATAAAAACAATTCCTTAAAAGGAAAATTATGTGATGAAAAAAGTCTTTCTTAGTGCAGGTTCTTTCTTTAGAAAGGAAGTGCTATGAGGAGTATAGAAGAAGTAATAAAGGGCATTACCAGGATATTAGAAAAAGAAAAGGTAGATTATGTGATTGTTGGAGGGATAGCAGTATCCGCCTGGGGTAATATACGCACAACCAGGGATGTAGATATAATTTTGTTCATAAAAGAAAAAGACGCCGGTGAGCTTGAAGAAGCACTGAGGAAGGCGAAGTTCTCAATTCAAGCGGAAGATATAAGAGATGCGTTAAAGGAGAAAAGCCACTTCACGATATTTGATGACTTATCCGAATATTATATAGACGGCAAAGGAATTTACAACGAAAATGACCGGATAACACTGGAAAGGAGAAGGAAAGTAAGTTTCGCGGATTTTGTGTTTTATGTCGCTTCACCTGAAGACATCATTGCGAACAAACTGCTATTCGGAAGCGAGCAGGATGTAAAAGATGCCGAAGGTATTTACGCTCGACAGTTTGAAAACATGGACATGGCGTATTTAGAGGAGCGGTGTAAGAGATTAGAAGTTTACGAAGAGTTTTTGACGCTGAAAAGAAGAGTTGAAAGAAGCATGAAAGAGTATTTCTTTAGCTAACCAATACAAATACAAGTAACGTTACACATCTTGCGATTTCATTGGATGCACCCATTACATCCCCACTCACCATGCCAAAATTATTCTTTGCAACGTAGGACATAAAAACCGCGACTATAATCCCGGTAAGCACGCTAAGGAAAAGAAAAGAAGCGTTGGTAAAAACAAAAGAAATGAGAATGGAAGAAAGAAGTGCAACAGCGTATTTAGAGCTTGTAACCGAGCGTATAAACGAATCACCCATTCCTTCACCCATTCCACCTCCTATTCCCTCTTTAAACCCTTTCCCGAAGAACATACAGGTATTCATGCTTAGTTTTGCGGAAACTTCTGCTATTATAAATACACGAGCAAAATCGTGGACTGTCGTTCCTGAACAGATAGTTTTTATGCAGAATAAATTCAAAAGAAGGATGACGATTGCAGCGAATAACCCGGAAATCCCTATTTTCTCGTCCTTCATCGCTTTTATCTTTTCTCTTCTACTTCCACCTGCCATTACACCATCAAAGAAATCCGCTAAACCGTCCAAGTGCATCAAACCTGTAATGAGATAAATAGAGAGCAGCGTGAGCAAAGCGGCAATCTCAGCCGGTAAAAGCAAAAACCCGAAAGAAAGAAATGCCATTCCCGAAATCAGAGCGCCAATCAGCAAAGCAACGAAAGGGAAGAGGTAACTTTTGGCTGCTACTTCTTCTATCCTTACTTCTTTTCTTACGGGTATTTGCGTCAAGAAACCGATTATATCGAGCATTGTTTATCTTTTTATTTTGAAACCCTGTGTAACCTCGTGGTTATAAAAACAAATAATGCTCCGGCCGGGATTTGAACCCGAGTCCTTGGCTCGAAAGGCCGAGATGATTGGCCGAGCTACACTACCGGAGCATAAATCTAAAAGAAGGCGATTTATCAGAAACTTTTTGCTTCTCTCTTTGACCAAACTTTCTTCTAAACCCCGTTAGAAAAAGCGTTTACGGAAAGACGCTGCGCTATTCTTTTAGCCGAATAGCGAAGAAAGTCCTTCCATACCCGTCTCTTCTGCTTTCTCCTCCTCTCCTTCCTTCTTCTTCTTTTCTTTCTTCTCCGCCTCTGCTGCTTCTGGAGCTGCTGCCGGTGCTTCTGCTGGCATCGCGGTTGGCGGTGCCACTGCCGCAGGGGCATAGACTGGCTGTGCTTGCTGCTCCATCGCCTCATCTATGTTGACGTCGCTAAGAGCGGATATCAGTGCTTTCACCCTGCCTTTATCTGCCTTTATACCCGCTGCGTCCATTACCGCTTTCACTCCATCCTCTGTGACTTCCTTACCCGAGTTATGCAAGAGCAATGCTGCATATATATATTCCATCTCTTCGTTCTACCTCCTTTCCTTTATCCTTTATATTCCATACTCTAATATTTCCTACTTATATAAAGAATTTAGATATTAGTATATTTCATTTCAGGTGCTGCGTCAGTAAAAGTCTATGCTATGAAATTTACAATGGTAATTCCCTCGTATTGGGCAAGAGAAAGCGAAGTGGGTTGGAAGGAAGGAGACGCTATCTATGACCATCCCACTCCTTTAGATGCCGGTGGCACGTTACTTAGAGCCATACAGAGCATAGCCCTATTAAAAGATAAAGATTTTCAATTGGTGATAATTGCCGTTGCCACGACAGAAGATATTGAAGCCCAGGTAGAAAAGAAAGTTGCTACTATTATCAAATCCACTTCTGCTACGATAGGCGTAGAAGTATTGCTATTTGGGCATTCGCATCTTACGCAGATACATAATCTGATGGTTAGAGCGGGCAAAAAAGAGTATATTGACCTTCTCCAACTGCGAGGATATTCTAACATACGAAATCTGTGCACGTTCATTCCTCATGTCTTAGGTTCGGAAGTGGCGGTGCTTATTGACGATGACGAGGTATTTGAAGACCCGGACTTCATGTCGAAAGCGAAAGAGTTTATCGGTAAAGATATTGGGGGAAGAATTGTCAATGCAGTAGCGGGATATTATCTTCAACCCGATGGGGACTACCGAGTTAAAAAATCTTATCGCCCCTGGATGAAATATTGGGACAAATATGATAGGATGAATGAGGCTTTTGATAAGGTCATTGGGACTGAACCGAGGTTGAAAGAGACACCATTCGTATTTGGTGGGAACATGCTTATCCATCGGAATCTTTTTACCCTCGTGCCTTTTGACCCGAATGTTCCGAGAGGGGAGGACATAGACTTCTTGATAAATGCAAGGATGTTTGGATTTTACTTTTTACTTGACAATCAACTGTCTATCAAGCACCTTCCACCGTCAAAGACGCATCCTACCTGGAGACGCTTGCGAGAAGACATCTATCGTTTTATCTTTGAGCGTGCAAAGATTGAGCATCAAAAAGAGGTGAAAGGGATGCCAAGAGTTTATCCGGATAATTTTGAGCCCTATCCAGGCTGTTTTTTGAAACCTGACCTCGTGGAGAAGATTGAAAAATCTTGCAAGCTGTTGTCTGAAGAGTATCTTGCTCAGGGTGACAGAAAAGGCAGTGAGGAAACGTTAAAAAATATCGTCATTGCGAAAACTGATGCAGTGCCGAAATACGACCCTTTTCAAAGGTTATGCGAGCTGCAAAAACGCTGGCAGGAATTAATGGAATGGACAGGCAAAAGAGAAGTTCGTTCGACTATGAGGGAAATTATAGAAGGAGCAAGAAAATGAACCTGCTGTTTCTACCCAAGTTGCTACCCCGCGCAGACGTCATAGGCGGACCTATTCTCATCTATCACAGAATTAAGAATCTGTCTTCGATGGGGCATAAGATAACGCTCATTGCCCCTGCCTATACGGACGAAGATAGAGCGGATAAAAGCCTTGAAACCTTCTGTGAAAGGATTATCCGGGTTGATTCAGTTAAAGAGAGACCGCTTGGTGAAGTGGAGGCACTTTATAAGCGATTGAATAGACCAAAGGCATTCTTAACTGGCGACGGCGGTTATAATGAAGAAATAGAAGAGGCATTGAAGTTGACCTTGAAGGGGCGGCATTTCGATGCCATTATTGCAGAATATTCGATGATGGGACAATACATAGAGGCGAACCGTAGCCTTATACCCGCGGATACCAGGACTATAATTTCAGTGCACGAATGCTATACAAAGGCGTTTGAACTAAGAGCCGAAAAAGGAGAGGCTATTAACGAAGAAACAATAAAGGAGCTATTTAATTACGAATTTAAGATGTATGACACCGCCGATAAAATTTTAACCTTGACTGGTGAGGATGCCGGAATTCTGATAAATTATTCGCCGGGGTTAAAAAATAAAATCGCGGTAGTGCCTCACGGGGTGGACACGGGATTTTACACTCCGCCTGGGGAGGAGTCAGGGGATAGAAATACTAAAAATATTTTATACGTAGGGAATTTTCAGCATTATCCCAATGTAGATGCCGTGAAAAATTTTATCGAGCACTGCTGGGCTAAAATCCTGGAAGAAGTCCCGGATGCGAGGTTTTATGCAATCGGGTTCAATCCTCCGCGAGAACTCCTCGATTTGAGAAGTGAGAAGGTAATTGTCCGGGATGGAGGGGATAACGAGAACGTGCGTCGAGTTTATTGGAGTAGCGACGTGTTGGTGGCACCGATTGAGTTAGGCACGGGTTTTAGAGGTAAGCTCTTAGAAGCTATGGCTTGTGGGCTGCCTGTCGTTGCTACTCGACTGGCTACCTTTGGAATAAATCCAAAACATGGAGAAGATATGTTTGTGGCTGATGATTATGACGTTTTTTCCGGGTATGTGATTATGCTGTTAAAAGACGTTGAGCTAAGGAAGCAGACTGCGATTAATGCTTTAGCATTGGCAAGGAAATTTGACCACAGGCATGCAGCCGAGAAATTGGAGCGGGTGCTTGAAGAAGGAAAAGGCGGTAATGGCAGGAGCAGTTGAACGAAGTATGAATCTAACCTTCTCCCTGTTTATGCGCATGGCAGGATTCATCGTGTAGAGGTGATAAGCTTGTTCGAAGATATTTTGATATTAACAAAGAATAAAGCTTTTTATTTCTTCTTTTTCCTTTCTTCCTTTTTTCCTTCCTCTTTTCCCTTCTTCCGCTTCTTCTTTTCCTTCTTCTTCGCCATCCCTTTTATACCTCCTTTCTATCAGCAAACCACGAGTTTTAATATATCTAAATGTATATAAAATAGAGGTGATGTAAGATAAATGGCACAATTAGGTGGAACACCGGTATTGATATTAAGGGAAGGCAGTGAGCGAACAAGAGGAAGGGATGCGCAAAGCAGGAACATTCTTGCAGCAAAGACAATAGCTGCCGCAGTCAAGTCTACGCTTGGACCAAAAGGTATGGATAAGATGCTGGTTGATTCTATGGGTGACGTTGTCATAACAAACGATGGTGCGACGATACTAAAGGAGATGGACATAGAGCATCCAGCGGCGAAGATGATGGTGGAGATAGCGAAGACGCAGGACGACGAGGTTGGAGATGGCACAACGAGTGCGGTAGTCATTGCAGGAGAGTTGCTGAAGCGCGCGGAGGACCTGTTGGAACAAGAGGTGCACCCAACGTTGATTGTAACGGGGTATAGATTAGCTGCGGAGAAAGCACATGAAATATTAAAGGGGCTGACAAAGGACGTCACGCCCGACGATACCGAGACGCTCAAGAAAATAGCAATGACTTCGATGACGGGAAAAGGAGCTGAGGTTGCAAGAGAGCTGCTGACCAACCTTGCGGTAGAGTCGGTAAGAGCGATAGCAGAGAAAGGAGGGAAGATAGACATTGACCACATAAAGTTAGATAAGAAAACGGGCGGAAGCAAGGACGATACTGTGTTGATAAAAGGTATGCTGATAGACAAGGAGCGGGTGCACCCGGGAATGCCAAAGCTGGTGGAGAATGCGAAGATAGCGTTAGTAAATTCAGCGTTGGAGATAGAGAAGACAGAGGTGGATGCGAAGATAGAGATTACCTCGCCGGACCAGATGAAAGCGTTCCTGGACGAGGAGGAGAGGATGCTGAAGAGCATGGTGGACAAGGTGAAAGACAGCGGAGCGAACGTGCTTTTCTGTCAGAAAGGGATAGATGACTTGCCACAGCATTATCTTGCAAAAGCGGGCATATTAGCAGTGAGACGAGTAAAAGAGAGCGACATGAAGAAGCTGGCAAGCGCAACAGGAGGGAAGATATTGACCACTTTGGAGGAGATCAGACCGGAAGACCTTGGAGCTGCCGGAGTGGTTGAGGAGAGGAAGATAGGCGGCGAAGAGATGATATTCGTAGAGAATTGCCAGAACCCGAAATCGGTATCTATATTGCTGCGAGGAGGGACTGAGCATGTAGTGGACGAGTTAGAGCGTGGAATGAATGACGCATTAAGAGTGACGGCTTGTGCAGTAGAGGACGGTAAGTATGTAGCAGGAGGAGGAGCCCCGGAGATAGAACTGGCGCTGAGGCTGCGTGATTATGCTGCAAGTGTAGGAGGCAGAGAACAGCTGGCAATACAGGCTTTCGCTGACGCAGTTGAGGTCATTCCGAGGGCGCTTGCCGAGAATGCGGGCTTAGACCCCATAGATATGCTCGTGGCACTTCGGTCTGCGCATGAAGCCGGGAATAAAAATGCGGGTCTGGACGTGTTCAAAGGAGAACCAACAGACATGTTGAAAGCGGGTGTCATTGAGCCTCTGAGGATAAAGACACAGGCTATAAGCTCGGCAACGGAATCAGCGACGATGATCCTGAGGATAGACGATGTAATCGCAGCGACTACGGCGAAGCCACCAGCAGGAGGTATGCCTCCAGGAGGTCCTGGAATGGAAGGGATGGGAGAGGAATACTAATTTTTTCCTCTTCTTTCACTTCCTTTTATTTTTTCCTTTAATCAGGATTATGTGTACATCGCCTCCGTATTTATGGGTGTATTTATAATTGATGGATTCGGATTTCTTAATCGGAGAAATCAGCATTGAAAAGGAAAAGCGGTGATATAAGCTTATTTTGAATCCTCACGATTGATGTTATATAAAGCAACCGCATGATATAGAAATATGGAAGCAATAGCCTTCTTCATTTATGCCTTCGCATCAATATTTGTTATCGTAAATCCAGTTGGTGGGCTGATCACTTTTATCTCGTTGACTGCAGGAATGAGTGCAACAGAAAGAAGAGAGATAGCAAAGCGCTCAGTTACGGTAGCATGTGTTTTGGCAATTGTTTTTGCTATATCTGGAGAGTTGATATTGAGATTTTTTGGTGTGACCGTGGACTGCTTAAGAGTTGCTGGAGGTATATTACTTTTTATAGTCGCATTAGACATGTTGCATGCGAGGGTCTCGCGTGAGAGCGTAACCGCAGAAGAGATAAAAGACGCCACCAAAAGAGAAGATATTTCTGTATTTCCCATTGCTATGCCATTATTAACCGGTCCGGGTGCAATTACAACTGTAATAGTGGTCATAAGAACAGGTCAAGCACTGGAATTGAAAATAATCGCGATATTAGCCATATTATTAACCTTTGCTCTGGCTTATCTCATCTTCAGATTTGCGGAGGTCATCAATAGAATATTGGGCGTTAGTGGATCTTTAGTGGTAACACGTGTTATGGGGTTATTATTAGGCGCTATCGCAGTTAATTTTATCTCTATTGGTATATGGAATATATATATGTCCATGATTTAGCTTTGGATGATTTTTAGGTAGTCTCTATTACCTGAACTCGTATTTTCTTAACTCCTGTGCATCCGGAACCGGTATTGCAGGACATGTCCTGCCATCCGAACACAGCATTAAAACGCTTCTTAGCAGTGTTAAATAGATGTCTCCATCCCTTACCTCGTTTTCCGGTATCCCCCTGTAGATCACGGTCAAGCCCTTCTTTCCATCAGAATAGAAAAGACGGAATATGGGTTTAGAAAGATTTAAATAGAAGGATGTTTCATAAGGAAAGAAAAGCATGAGGTGAGAGCAATGGCGGAAGAACTATCTGGCAACACAAAAAAGGTGTATGATGCGATGGCGAAGAAAGGTGCGACAAGCGAGGGAAAGGCAAAGGGAATGGAGGATATTGTAAGGGAAGCGAAAATCCCGAAGGGAGCGGTGGCGAACAGCTTAAACGAGCTGGTAAAGAAGAAAATTGTGAAGAGGAAAGCGGGAGAAAAGACCGCAAAATACTACATAATTGGATAAATCAAGGAGGAGAAGGTATGAATTTAGAACTTCTAAATAAATCTATTTATAAACCTTATATTTCTTATAAGAAAGGAACATAAGGATAAAATTTCTTGAAGAGTTTATATACTTATTACGATATACTTATCAATGAGATGGGAAAAGAAATCGAACTTGATGAGATTGATGAGAAGATAATCGAGAGGCTTCAAGAGGATTCGAGAAAGTCCTTCGTGGAGATTGCGAAAGAGTTGGGCGTCTCAGACCCCACCATCCACGTGAGGGTTAAGAAGCTTCAAGAGGCAGGCGTAATAGAGAAGTTCACCGCGGTATTAGCACCGGCAAAAGTGGAAAAAGGTGTTGCAGCGTTTATCGAGATCAACGTAAAACCTAACATGATTGAAGAAATTATCGAAAATCTTGGAAGGTTGGATGAGGTGCTTGAAATCCACGAAACTTTCGGGGAATACGACATTATCGCTAAAATAAGAGCTAAGACCAACGAAGACCTGAGGGATCTCGTGGTAAGGAAAATCCGAATCATACCCAATATTGTAAACACAAGGGTAACAACCGTACTAAAGACCCGCAAAGAAGAGCAACTCAAAATAACATCAGAATGAATATGAAAGCTTTAATAATTGCTGCTGGAAAAGGTAGTAGATTAGAAAGTCTAACTAAAGATGAGCCTAAGCCCCTGATTCAACTTTTGGGTTTGTCTTTAATTGAAAGAGTAATATTAACCGCAAAACAAGCAGGCATTAACGAATTTGTAATCGTCGTTGGTTATCTTGGAGATAAAATAAAAGCGGAATTAGAAGATGGGGAGAGGCTCGGAGTAAAAATAAATTACATTGAGAACGAAGAATGGGAAAAGGGAAACGTTTTTTCTGTTTTAAAAGCGAAAGAAGTGTTAAATGAGAACTTTATCCTATTGATGTCAGACCATATCTTTGATGGTGGCATTCTAAGAGAACTTATTGATTCTGATATGATAAGTTCGCTTATCTTAGCCATTGATAGAAGAAAACCTCTACCGGGGGACACGAAAGTTCTCGAAAAGAATGGAAAAATCGTTGACATAGGCAAGCATATTGAGGAATCAAACTGCATAGACACCGGCATATTTCTTTGCTCACCAAAGATATTTTCTTATATCGAAGGTGCAGTAGAAGAAGGTAAAACGGAACTTGCTGACGGTATTGCAAAAGCTGCTGATAACGGCGATGCTGAAATATTCGACATCACGCAAATTAATAGCTATATACCGAGCATGCGCAAGGAGATTAAGGCTTTCTGGATGGATATTGATACGAAAGAGGATTTAATCGAAGCAAAAAGGATTTTGATTGAGAATGCCTGCAAAGGAAGAAATGACTTGCTTGCAACCTATGTGAATAAACCAATAGAGAATTTTATCGTAAGCAGATTGGCAAATAGGCGGGTTACACCAAACCAGGTTACCGTACTAATAAACATAGCTGCTTATGCATCCGCATTTTTATTCCTCGAAGGATATCTATTGTTTGCTTCTCTTCTTACTTTTATCGTTTCATTTATGGATGGTGTGGACGGAAAACTCTCTCGAATAAAATTGGCATCTTCTAATATTGGAAAAATGGAGCATGCATTTGATTACCTCTTTGAACACTCGTGGTATATAGCATTGGCAATCTATCTATCAAATACATTTGGACCAATGCCTGTTTTACTTAGCACGTTTATACTACTCTTCGACGTTTTTTCTGACCATTGTGGAAGTGCATTTGGAAAAGGGATCAAAAATCGTCCACTTCACGATTATGGTAGGATCGAACAGCTATTTAGAAAATTTGATGGTAGAAAGAACAGTTACATAATCTTTATCTTAATAGGTGTTTTGCTAAATGCACCTTTCTGGTCATTAGTTGCAATATTTGTATGGTCATTAGTCAGTGCTATATTTTATGGTTCAAGGACGATTTTGCATCTCTCTCGGGCGGGTAAATTAACTCCGAGAACGCCTATTGGGGGTGATTAAAAATGAAGATAGGAATGATGAGTCTGTGGAATGCCGCCAATGGTCCCTCCATTCACGCGGAATTTATTGGGAGGGAGTGGATAAAGAGGGGGCATAGTCTGGTGGTGTTTTCCGCTCGTAAGCATCCGGATTTCAGACCTACCCAACAGGAGGAGATGAAGATTTCGTTTTCCGGCATTTTGATGTTAATGAAATTTTTCCCCGGACAAAGGCAGATTCTTTCGAGCCTACTCCTTTGCTCGAAGAGGATTATGAGGTATTTGTAGCTCAAAATGTGGAGAGGCTCCCAACCAAAGAGCTCCTGGATGTATTTCCGAAGATAAGGGAAAAGGCAATTACTGTACAGGTAGTCCACGAGGGTTTCCCACCCAAGGATCCGCTCTTCTACAAATTTAACTGGGATGCTATCGTTTGTTTCGATCAACGCTACCGGGATTTTCTCGTGAGATTCTTTCCCAAAGAGATTATTCACATAATTCCTTATCCCTGTCATCCACTGAAACCTGGTGACAAGAAGGAAGCAAGGAGGAAATTAGGTCTTCCATTGGACGATAAGATTGTATTCTCATTCGGTTTCAGTACGGATATTATGCCCGTATTGCCGACTTTGGAAGATGTAGATAAGAAATATAATCTCAGATATCTTATAATCGTAAATCCGGGGGGTAAAGTTGACGCATTGCACGAAGTAGAACAAAGGTATAATTTTGTAGATCTCAAAATAAAAGCAGTGTCAATTAATGAACTATATACCTACCTGCACGCATCCGATGTGTTGCTAATTCATAAGGAATCCCCAAGATATAAAGCCGTAATTTCATCAACCGTCTGTCAAACACTCGGTTCCGGGTGTCCTATCCTGTTTCACGATTCGAACTATGTGGAATTGCATGGAAACGAGATTGTTAAGTATAGGGATATTGATGACATGAAGCTCAAACTCGCTGACTTATTCGATGGGAAATTTGATGTTGAAAAGACAAAATCCTATCTAAGGGAGAATAATGCGAGCAGGGTAGCGGATAGGTTTATACAACTATTTGAGAAGGTGAGGGAGGAAAGAAGAAGTGGAAGTAAAAGGATTTGGTGAAGGAGAAGTCCTCAGACTGGATTCCGGCGAGGAGGTATTTAAATTGGACTCGTATAAATGTAATCCCATAGTAGAACCCAAAGATTTGGGTTTAATATGCTACGAAAATGGAAGACCTCAGTCAGGAGCAGTTTTCAATCCGGGAGCAGAAATTTTTTATGGTAAGATAATATTAACGCCGAGATGCCAGACAAACTACCGAAAGAAAGAGTTTTTTGACCATAAATCAGGCATTAAAAGATACAGATTTGAGGAATATATTTCAGAGATATGGCCATTGATAAGCGAAGATGGCATCCGTTTTCAAAGATTCAATAATTCTGTAATTAAGGGAGATGGCACTCACCATAAGGATTTTCTCTATGGGATAGAGGATATGAGGGTAATCAAGCTTCGGAAAAGATATTTATTGATAGGTGCGGGGAAGTTAAACCCTCCATTCAAGGGTAATGGAGATGATGATAGAATAGCTATCTATTCCACAAACGACTTTAAAGAGATTACCTATCATGGGATAGTACACGGCATAGAGTCTCGAAATTCGATACCATTTATGGAAAATGACAAAGTGTATATGCTACTGAGATACCCTCCATCCGATGGCATATTTCTCGATGTTTTGGATGCCGGATTGGAGCAATTATTAATGGCAGAGAAACATAGAAAGGAATGGCAGATTCTTCATGAGAGGCGCGAAAAAAATCGAATTTTAAAAACTGGCGTGTATCAACATGAGAAAGAAAAGATAGGTGCGGGTCCTCCACCTATAAAAACTGAGCGGGGATGGCTACTGATCTATCACGGTGTTGGAGAAATAAATTTAGAGATGGCAAAGAGTTACGGGCTGAAAAAGGGGATTAAAAGGGCATACTCTGTATCCGCAGCCATATTAGATTTAGAGAATCCGAGAGATGTCTTATGTAGAACTAAAATGCCAATCTATATTCCTTCAAAGCCCTATGAACTTTATGGTGATGAGGTATATCCCGTCGATGTCCCCGCAGTCGTTTTTCCCACGGGAATCGTTGTCGTAAAGGATAAACTCCTCATCTACTGTGGCTGTGGCGATAAATATGTTATCCTATTAACCTGCGATTTAGGTAATTTACTGGATTATCTCTGGGATGTTTTGGATCAGGAGAAAATTTAGAGCAAATAAAGGAGGTGCTAAAAAGAGATGAAAACGATAAAATTAGCAATTGCTGGCGTTGGGAACTGCGCAAGTTCTCTTGTCCAGGGTATCGAGTATTATAAACACGTGGATGCGAAGAATTGCATCGGGTTGATGCACTATGAGGTCAACGGATACAGACCAGGGGATATAGAAGTTGTAGCGGCATTTGACGTAGATGAGAGGAAAGCGGGGAAGGAGTTAAGTGAAGCGGTTTTTGCAGAGCCTAACTGCACGACGGTGTTTTATCGAGTGCCTTATCGCGGTGTGGAAGTGAAAATGGGACCGGTTCTGGACGGTGTGGCATCACACATGCACCGGTATCCAGAGGATAAAACCTTCGTGGTTGCGGATGAAGAGCCTTGCGATGTGGTGAAGGAGCTTGAAGACAGCGGTGCGGATATTTTGGTGAATTATATGCCCGTGGGCTCGGAGCAGGCTACGAGGTTCTATGCGAAAGCAGCTTTGGAAGCAGGTGTGGCATTTGTAAACTGCATGCCCGTGTTTATCGCATCCGACCCCGAATGGGGGAGGAAATTCGAGGAGAAGAAATTGCCTGTGGTCGGCGACGACGTGAAATCGCAGATTGGTGCGACTATTGTTCACAGAACGCTTGCGAAGTTGTTCAATGACCGTGGATGTAAGCTCGACCGGACGTATCAGCTTAACACAGGTGGAAATACCGACTTTTTGAATATGCTGAGCCGGGAGCGATTGGAATCAAAGAAGATATCAAAGACAGAGGCGGTGCAATCGGTTCTGGATGAGCCGTTGATGCCGGATGACATCCATATAGGAACCTTCTGATTACGTACCATGGCAGCGTGACAACAAGATATGTTTCTTGCGAATGGAAGGACGGATTTTTGGAGATATTCCGATAGACCTTGAACTCAGACTTTCAGTGGAGGACTCGCCTAACAGTGGAGGGAGCACAATTGATGCGATACGAGTATGCAAGCTTGCGCTGGATAAAGGAATTGCAGGACCGTTAATAGAAATATCTGCATATACGATGAAGCATCCGCCGGTACAGTATCCCGACGAAGAGGCAAGAGAACTTTTGGAAAGATTTATAAGAGGAGAAGGGGAAGTAATTGAAGATAGTTGGGGAGAAAGAAGAGGGGTTATTACAGGCTAATCCCTTCATCCTTTTTTTCTCCTTAGATTTTATAACGCATGATAAACTTTTTTAGAAAAAGCTTAAGTGGTTTAACGCCGAAATTGTTTATATTAGCCAGCTCGCTCCGCCTTCATATCTTTTTTGAACACCACAGTTCGGTATGGGAAAGGTATCTCAACGCCCCCACCATCAAATCTCTTCTTTACCGATTCTCTTATTTCTGTACCCGTTCTCCATGCCGTAGGTCTGTCAGACACCCAGAACAATGCCCTCAGATTAACTGCAAAATCCCCGAGCTCAGTAACCCGCACCTTCGCTTCTCTATCTTGTTCATGCATCACATCCGGATGTTTGTTTATTTCATCAAGGATTATTGACCGGGCAAGGTCTATATCAGAATCGTAACTAATCCCAAAATCAACCGCCCACAGCACCGTTAGGTCCCCTATCGTCCAGTTTATTATGGTCTCTTCACTTATTCGTGAGTTAGGGATGATCTGCCTTTTGTTCTGCCATGTTCTTATCACGGTATGCCGGAGTGTTATATCTTCTATGGTTCCATATTCCTTTTCCATTTCCACGACATCGCCGACACGAAACGGGCGAAAAATCTTCTAACCACAGTATAAGTAGTCTCATCAACTTTGAGCTTCCCGCTTGCGAATTTGAAGTAAATTACCAAAGCTCGGTTTATAACCCGTACAACTATGACCGTGGCTATAATCGCAATTGATATTTTTATAAGTGTAATGAGGGTATTCAAGGTTCCTGTTGGTATAGCCATTATATTTAGTTGGAGCATATTAAAATTAACATTGGAAGTCACACGCTTAAATTTCTTATTTCTTGTTTATTTAAACTATGGAATAATAAGTTCTACCGCCATCAAGAGGATAAAGATTACTTCTCAGAAAATAACGAAAAATTTATATATTGATATTAGCTTATTACATGAAAGATGAGAGTAGCCCTATTATATAATCAAATAAAGCGATATATGCTGATAAAATCAGCGTTAGATAAGATAGCGGAGCTTGACAGCCCGGAAACGATAGATTACGTGAGGGAGGCGCTCATGTCAGGCGGGAATGAAGTCATCTTGATAGAAGCGGATGGAAACGCATACGGTAAATTAAAGGAAGAAAGAAGAGATACAGATATTGTTTTCAACATTGCAGAAGGACTAAGAGGTGAAAGCAGAGAATCGTATATCCCTGCAATATGCGATATGCTTGAGATACCCTATACCGGTTCTGGCGTATTGACCCTTGGACTGTGCCTGAACAAAGCAAGAACAAAAGAGATACTCAGATATTATGGGATACCAACGCCGGATTTTCAGGTTTTAAAGTCAAAAGATGATAAACTGGATCCAGGGCTTGAGCTTAAATCCCCACTTATCGTGAAACTTCTGCATGAAGGTTCTCAAATGGGTCTCTCCCGTGATTCAATCGTCTGTTCTGAAGAGGATTTGAGAGATAGGGTCGCTTATCTCATGTATGAATACGGAGAGCCGGTTATCGTTGAGGAATTCCTTGATGGTAGAGAATTTACCGTTGGCATCTTAGGTAATGAAGAGCCAATAGTCTTACCAATCATTGAAACTTTATTTGAAGATGGTCAAAAGACGAGGCTATTCACACCTGATAAACCAATATTGCCGTTTATACCGAAGGATATTGTGATAAATCCGGAGCATAGGTCTGTATGCCCCGCGGATATTGATGAAGATTTAAAGAAGGAGATAGAAGAAACTGCCCTAGATGCATACCGCGCGCTTGATTGCAGGGATTGGTGCAGGATAGACCTGAGGCTGAAGAGAGATGGGGATATACCGAATGTGTTAGAGCTCAACCCAATCGCAGGAATAGACCCATCTTATCACCTTCCAAAAGCTGCAAAAGCGGCTGGGATTTCATACGAACGACTGATAAACATGATACTGGAATTCGGAGCAAAGAGGTATGGGCTAAAATGGAGATGATACGGCGGCTGAAAGAAGAGGATGTCAAGGACATAGCATCGTTTTTGGGGGCATTAGATACACTAAGCGAGAAAGAGAAGTTTTATGCCATAGATGATATACAATGCTATCTGTTTGAGAATGAGCCGGATAAATACTGCTTCTACTCGTACATCGAAGGTGGTAAGGCAGTAGGATTTGCAGCCTATTCACGGGTTCCAACGGCAGACCGTGTATTTGAGCTGGATTGGCTCGGTGTTAAGCCGGAATATCAGGGTAGAGGTGTGGGAAGCGCGCTCTTGAAGCATATTGAGGAGGAATTAAAAAAGCTTGGAGCACGTCTATTATATCTCGAAACTTCATCTATGGATGAATATAGCGAAATAAGGAGATTTTATGATAGGAGAGGTTTTTTTAATGTGGGATGTCTACCCAACTTCTGGAAGGTTGGCGATGGAAAAGTTATTTATATTAAAGAGCTAACAACAAGGGAATTTAGTGGTATAGGCATGCCAATGGAAAGAGACATAATAAAAGATGCGTATGAGGAGGGAGGTGCATGGGGTCTGCTCACTTCTATTGACCTTCATGAATGCAATCCGGAGAAGATACGAGATGAAGCCACTATAAAGCAGTTCGTTTATGAATTATATGAACTGATTGAGATGAAAAGATATGGGGATTGCGAGGTGGTGCGTTTTGGAGAAGGGGATAAGGAGGGATATTCTGCGGTTCAGTTGATCGAGACATCCCTCATATCTGCGCACTTTGCAGATGCGTCTTCTAACGGATACATTGACATATTCAGTTGCAAATATTATCGCCCAGAAGATGCTTTTACCTTCTCTAAGAACTTCTTTGAGGCAAAATATGCACGATATAGCCATTTACTAAGGGTATAGAGGTAGGAGAAATGACCATACGAGGAAGAATATTGTCCTTTTTGGAGGGTGATGGGAAAGGAGATGGATTGGGGTACCCTATTAAGAGAAAGCGCAGCTAATATAAGGCAGCTCTCTCTCTATTATCCCGTGGAGAAAGATGCTGCAAAGGTCACAAGAAAGCACCCTTCGGGTGCAAATCAATTGTTAGCTATGGCTAAGCCATGGGTGGTTCCAATCCGATAATATACATCCAAAAACTTCG
>JABUBN010000199.1_pt1 | contig 16635 bp, 19 predicted proteins | sample 7240341 | NCBI WGS metagenome assembly JABUBN01 (sample SAMN07256345, study PRJNA390944) | subsurface metagenome | isolation source: Methane hydrate marine sediment | place: Pacific Ocean: Eastern North Pacific, ODP site | reverse complement strand
AAAATTTGACCCCATATTAAAGAACCATTAATAGGGTTTAAGGCTCTTAAGCTTTTATCGATCGAATACGCGATAATTTCGTCTATGTTATCGTTGTTTATGTCCTCAAACAAGAACCCGCTAATAGATGCACCAAATTGATGTGCCCAAAAAGGTTTCAATTCATAGGAGGGACTGCATTTAAACACTCTTAATAAACCATCTAAACCACAAAAAATAACTTCATTTTTATTATCGCGATCTATGTCGCATATCTTTCCATCCCAAATCGAAGATTCTTTTGCGATTTCTAATTCAGATATTAATTTACCTTTCATAGAAAGTATAAGAATTTTGCCCGATTTAGAAAAAGCAACAATTTCATAGCTTCCGTTATTATTAATATCTCCTACTTCAATCCCAAGAATTGACTCGCTATTAAGGAAAACCCATCGTTCTTTAACAAACATCATTATTACTATTGCTAAACTGTTATTTTAATATAGGAAAATGTTTTTTGAAACATCAATTATTTTTTATAAAATATAATTATAAATAAAAATAAAATCAAATTTCTTTTTAATTAATAAAATTTTTAATAAAAAAAAGGAATAAAAAATGTCAAACGAGAGAAGTGAAGTTCCGACATCAATTTTTTAACGGGGGGCATTAATCACCAGCGCTATTGGTGGAATTTTGCTCTTAGCCTTAGATTTCGGTGGATGGGACGGTTCAAATTATTACCTTGGAATCTATATATTTGGAGGAATAGATGCGTGGAACATTATTTATAGTATTCCAATAGTGATATCAGGATTCTTGCTCTTATACTGTATGGGTATTTCAATACTTGTACTTAGATTTCCTGATAAAATCCCTGATAAGAAATATGTTAAATATGGGCTTTATATGTCAACTCTGGTATTTGTTCTTAGCTTAATTGGAGGTATTATTTTTGCCGTGGCGATGGAATTAGAGGATGTTTGGTGGTGGTTTGATGCAGGTTTTTATGGTGGAATAATTGGTGGGTTCTTAACGGCTATTTTGTATTACCTAGGTTTAAAAAATCTTGATTTACCTTAAATTTACAATCTCTTTTTTTTTTTCAAAGAAATTAAGGATATGTATCGCTTTTCAACAATTTTAATTAAAAAAAAATACTATTTTTTCTAAGTAAAAAATCTTCTATCAATTATTTCCCCAAATAAGAAAGAAATTTAAATTTTTTACACAATTCTCAATATCAAAGATAATTAATTTATCTATATTCAGAAAAAAAAAACTTCGAAAAGAAACAAAAACAATAAAAAGGTATTAAATTATGGGATTCGGAATCAAAATTGATATGGATGCTTGCACCGGATGTGGAACATGCTATGAAGTCTGCCCAAGCGAGAACTTTGGCGAACCAGAGGGTGGAAAAGTACATATAATCGAAGACAATAGAGACGATTGCGTTGGTTGTAGAGCATGTGAAACACAATGCCCTGAAGAATGCATCGAAATAACTGAGGAATAAAATTCAATAAATTCCTCATAGATTTTTTAGAAAACTTTTTTTTTATTTTTAAATTAAATTTTTTTTAATTATTTTAACATTTTTTAACGGTATCCAACCACTATTACCAGTTTTATTTTAATATTTCAGATCGTGAAACACCCCTTTCACGAAAATTTGTATATATTACCGAAATATGCCAAGATATATCAGTGTAATATAATCCTAACGGATTAAAATTTCTATGGAAATTTATTTTAATTCACAATTTACCAAAGCAATATTTTGCCGCAATTCTTACAAGTTCCTTCATTAATCTGCATATTAAGACAGTTTTCGTGATAGTTTGTACCACATGCTTGGCACATGTATATTTTACCTGTGTAATCACCAAAATCATAGCCGCAATAACTGCATTTATTTGCAAAAGAAAAATTACTACTATTTACATCCACTTCAACTATTTGCGAAGTCCCTGTTAACCCCGTATTTGCACTAGAAGGGGTTAAAAACGAACTATCTTGAGAGGGTGTAACCATTTGTTGTTGCTGAGAATAAGGTTGAGGTTGTTCCCAGTTTGAAACGTAACCCTGAGCAGGTTTTTTAGATAGTCCCATCTTTATAGAAACTTTCTCGTCTAAAATATTTGTTAATATTAAAGCTGACGCGTATTTACCTTTTGCCCCGCCTTTTTGTAGATGCGTATGAGAAATTAAATGAATAACGCGACCTCCTGTTTTACCATGATCAAAATAACATAAAACGGGAGCTTCGCCCCACTTTTGCTGAATTCGCAAAGAGGAGATTAATACTCGTACGGAGGGATTAAGAACTTGAATTGGAAAAGATCTATTTTCAAGCCACCACTTAAATTCGGTTTTTTTAGTGTTTTTTGACGACATTTTTTGCCATTTTGCTTGTTGTATTTCACTTATTACTCCATCTAAGAAAGGGTGATTTGGCTCAAGAATTTGACACGCAACAACAGCATCGGCAGTTCTTTCTCTGTTCCATCGGATATAACCCGGGAATATAGTTTCCACAATATGTTTTATGGCCCAGTCTGTTGTTATTATCCACCCTCCTTTTAGCGAGACATATTCACTAATTTTAGGGAAAGCAGAATGTGGGATTTTATCTCCTGGACATCCTATCAACACGACATCGTAATCACTTAAATTATACTTCATGATATCAGTAGGTTTAATAGTCACATGTTTTGCCGCATACATATGGTCTATCACTTTTTTAGGTTTTTCATAGCGACCTTCAACCGCGAGTATTCTGCCGTGCTTCTCGACTGCTTTTACTATATCTTTTTTATCAAGCGCTTCCATTTTACGCCGTTTAACTTCAGAATAGAGATCCTTCCAACTACTCATTAAATTACCTCTTTTATTAATATTATAAGGAATTAAATATTATTTTTATAAGTAATAAAAAATAATTCATATTTATATTTTCATTGGAAGCGAGAATTATGGAAAATTTAAAAAACCTTGGCGAGCCTTTAGAGTTTTGGCAATATTTTTATCAAATCACAAAAATTCCTCGATGTTCAGCTCATGAAGATCAGATGAGAGAATACATTAAAAAAGAATCTGAGAAATTAGGTTTTCAAACTGAGGTTGACCAAATAAAAAATATTGTTGTGCGAATTCCGTCCAAAATAGGGTCTAATTCAGGGAGTTTAGGAGTAGTTTTGCAGAGTCACATGGATATGGTGTGTGAAAAGAATGAAGATGTTATTCACGATTTCTCAAAAGATCCATTAAAATTAAAAATCATTGAAATTGAAGGTGAAAGATGGCTAACTGCGGAAGGGACAACATTGGGAGCGGATAATGGCGTGGGGATCGCGTATCAGCTTGCTATTATGAAGAAAATCCACGATGGTAGTTTAAATTTTGATTCAATTGATTTAGACTTATTATTTACTGTAGATGAAGAGAGAGCCCTTACAGGCGCGAGTCAAATAAGTAAAGACCTAATTAAAGGAAAATATCTATTAAACCTTGATTCGGAAGAAGATGACCGTTTCACAATTGGTTGTGCGGGAGGTAGAACATTTACTGTAAAGATAAAAAGAGAAAAAACAAAGACAAATAGTATTGATGTTAATTTAACACCAATTAAAATTTCCGTGACTGGTTTAGTTGGGGGGCATTCAGGCGGAGATATTCATAAAGGTAGAGGTAATGCGCTGAAAATAGTTGCCCAAATTTTATGGAAATTGAATAAAAAATATAAAGTTTATCTCAATTCTTTAAAAGGGGGTAATTTATCGAATGCTATTCCAAGAGAATGTCGTGCTATTATTTTTATAAATAAAAATGATTTTACAGAAATTGATTCTTATATAAAAAAGTTGAAATTAAATATTCAAAAGTTATATGATGAAATCGAGCCAAATTTTAAGATTTCTTTCGAAAAATTAGACGCATTTACAGACGATCTCGCATTGACTAAAGAAATTCAAGATAAATTGTTAAATTTGTTATATTTGATGCCTAACGGACCTATTTCTCTACATCCGACGAGTAAAGGATTAGTTCATACGTCTTCTAATTTAGCATCGATAAAAACACATGAAAATTTTATTGAATTTCAAATAAGTCAAAGGAGTTTGGTTCAGTATTCCAAAGATGTTATCCATGAAAAATTTACAACTTTATTGAAGATGTCTGGCTTAGAATTCAATAAAACTATTGATACTGAATATCCTAGTTGGCCGCCGGATTTTGAATCAAAAATTACGAGCATATCTAAATCGGTGTATAAAGAACTATTTGACGAAGAAGTTATAATTCAAGCAATACACGCGGGATTAGAATGCTCCTATTTCAGCCACCATTTTCCAGAGATGGAAATGATATCTTTTGGTCCTGATATTTTGGGAGGCCATTCTCCTGACGAAAGGCTAAAGATAAGAAGCGTAGAGAAAGTCTGGAAATTTTTAGTAACTTTACTTAAAAATCTAGATTAAATAACTTGAATAATTATTTCTTTTTTAAAAAAATTTTAATTCAAAAGAAATTTATAAAACAAAGAAAATAAAATTCTAAGATTATTATGCAAAAGGAAAGAAGCACGAAAACAAAGCTTGTTAAAGAAGAAGTAATTGGTTCAGAGACTGTTTTTGAAAAAATCAAAGATAAAACTCCTTGGGTCTTTGGTAAAACACTAAGAAAACCTAAATTATTGTTTCCTGATATAAAAAGGCCTAGAATGGATATGCCTCTTCCAGGAAAATCAATAGCTGCGATAGTGGTTTATATTGCTTTGTTCCTTTTACAAACTGGAATTGTATATTTAATAATTAGAAACCCACCAGCGTTGGGATCTAATCCAAAATCGGGTGACCCTATGTTTCTTTATCCTGACATTAATGAATCGTTTATAATTGAAGGAATTGTCGCTTCAATTTTTATTTTTTTGTGTTCTTTAGGCTTTATTTTTTTATACCAAGCATCTCAATATGTTTATAACAAGAATATTGCAATAAGGTATTTAATTGTAGGGATTCTTTTAATTTTAATTGCTTTTGCTACATTACAAGCAATGATTTCGATTAAACTTGATATAAAATTATTTGATATATAATACCGATTCTGCCCTAAATAGAACAAAACCCCCCATATTTATTTATTATAATAAGCTTTAAATAGTTAAATCTCAGATTTCATTGAGGAAAAACACTCATTTTTAGAAACATATCCATTAATACTCAAGTTGAACTTATTGAAGTAGTTTAAAAGTTTTCATGGAAAAATAAAAAAAAGAAAAAATTATAAATTTTCTAAGTAAGACTAAAAACTTGATTTATTTAAGCGAGTCTGTAAACGCTTTATAGGCGGCTTCGTCTAATAAATTGCCTTTCTCTGCGTCCCAATTTGAGGCATCAATCTTATATAACCAAGCAGAAAAGGCAGCTTCGTTAATTTTCTCAGGTTCGTCCATCAAATCGCCATTTACTTCTTTAACTGTTCCAGAGACAGGACTATATATATCTCCAACAGCTTTACTTGACTCAACTGTGGCGTCAATTGGATCCGAAGTTGGTTCATCTCCATCCATAGTTAGCTGAGTAAGTTCAGCACCTTCAAGTGCATCAACATCAACAAAAGAGATTTCTCCTAATTGCTCAGCTGCAAAAGGAGTAAGTCCTACTTCACCATTTTCATCATTATACCATTGATGGGTTTTAGTATACCAAATCGTCATGTTATATTCAACTTTTTGTTTACAATTTTATAAATTTTTATAATATCGAATTTAAGTGTATGATAAAACTAATTATATAATAGATTTAAAATTTTTTTATTCAGAAAAATTTTTAAAAACAAAATAACGGTATAAATGAAACATTCACTTAAGAAACAGATAGATTCATTTGTTGAATTTAAACAGTGGTATATTAAGATACTGCAAGATTTTAATTTTAACTATCAAAAAGATTGTGAAGCGAGAGAGTTTTTATCTAGAATTTTAGAAGAAAAAAGTGAAAATTGGAAACTTGAGAGTGTGCTACTTTCTTTTAAATGCTTTATTCAAAAGAAGAAGAGAATTTTCATTTATGGATGTGGCCCTTCGCTTGAAGAAACTGTTGATTACATTCTAAAATTACAGGGCAAAAAAAATTTCAGTAAATGGGTGAATTTAGCTGCGGATGGAGCTGCTCGATTATTAACAGAAAGGAAAATTCAAATAGATGGAATTTTTACTGACTTAGACGGTATTACTAAGCGAGAATTTAACCATTCCAAGTTTATAATAGTCCATGCTCACGGAGATAATATAATTAACCTAAAACATTTTAAGAGCGAAATAATCAACTTTCCAAATGTGATAGGAACAACCCAAGTAGACCCAGTTGAAAATCTAGTTAATTCTGGCGGCTTCACTGATGGCGACAGGATTCTATCTTTTATATCGTCTTTACTTTTACCTAAGCACGAATTATATCTTATAGGTATGGACTTTAACGACATTATAGGCAAATATAGTAAACCAGAAATACAAAAAAATCATAAGGCTAGTCCAATCAAGTTGAAAAAGTTACAATATGCTTTACAAATTGTTGAATGGTTATTGAACAGAATCAAAAATCCCGTGTATATAATCAATTCGGAAATTATCTCTGATAATCTTAAAAATCTAACATTGGAAATGTTTAAAGAAAAAATTCTTGAGAATTAAATTTCAAATTTTGTATTCCTCAATTCCGTTATTCGTAATCATATAACGCGTTTTCCTTTCAGGAAATTGATGAGAATTTATTAAATGTAGATAACCCGTCCCACTTTCTTTACGATTTAAATATAAAACTTCAGAGAAATAATGATTCAAATATCGCAATCCTACAGGGAGTTCCCTTATAATTGAGTTTTCAATAAAATTTGGAGTAACTTGAGCGGTTAAAATTGTAATTAAATTATATTTACGAGTAAGATTATTAATTTTTTCCAAAATCTTCAAAAACCTTGTTTTAGCTCGAAAAAATGATACTTCTTTATCACTAAGCTCAAATCTATAATAATTATTGATAGTGTCAATGATAAGTATTTTTGCATTATTTTGTTTGATTACATCTTCTATCTCGTTTAATTTTAGTAAAAAAGCGGGATTACTCATGATTTTGGATACTAAAATATTCTTTAAAATCTTCTCGCTTTCAAGTTCTTGGGTTTTTGCCAATACTTTTATCCTTTCGGGGCGAAATGTGTTTTCTGTGTCTAAATAGATCAACTTAAAGGATTTATGATATGCTTGAACAGATAACTGATGACATAATTGAGTTTTTCCGGTTTTGTTCGCCCCAAAAATTATATAGGTTTTGTTTGAATGAAACCCACCACCAATAACATCGTCAATAATTTTTGAACCAGTAGAAATGCTAAATTTTTCTCGTTTAATTTTTTCGATTTCGCTAATAATCTTTTTTGTACCAATAATCAATGATTTTTTTAAATTTACCGTGCTTGATTTGTTTGATTTCATCTTTTAGCTTATTAAATTGTGTAATTACCTATTAATTTCATAAATTCAAAAAAACTTGGTTCTAATAATTATTAATAATTTTAGCAATAATTAAATCGTAAAATTAATTTTTGATTAAACATAAACTATTAAATATATTAACTTTAAGATTTGTTTTTATATAATTTATTATAAAAAATTTTAAGTTCTTTTAAAATGGCAAAAAAAAAAGAAGTTTGTCCCTATTGTGGAAATAGTTTCGCTTACCTTAGTCGTCACAAGTGCAAAGTAAAGGAGAGGATCGAGGGTTCAGAAGAATCCGATAAGTCTGATGTTGAAAGAAGGTTAGAAAGGATCGAAGAAAGAAAGAAAGAAGGAGCTCGCAGTTTAAGAAAAGATGAGAAAATGGTACTTAGAATAATTAATCAAGAAAAAGATATTTTTTTTCATAAGTTATTAGAGCTTACAAACAAAAAGCGAATGGAACTCGATAAAATCTTGGGCACTCTGTATTTACAAGCTAAAATTAATATAAATCGCGAATTATTGGAAGCTTCTTGGGTAAAGCGTATTACTATAATTGAAAAAATCGATGTTAAAGTAAAAGATATTAATGTTAACAAAAATAATAATGATTTCATTTTAGATATTTTTTCACATCAACCATGTTTAATTTGTCCCTTTACGGGTAAATGTAATAACACAAATCTCGACCAATTTAATCCATTACATTGTCCTTGGTTAACTCAATGGGTTAAAACTTCCTTAGAAGGGCAAATCTACAAAACTAATTTTGAAGAAATTCAATCAGAATCGCAAGAATAATTATTTTTTCTTTAAACCAATTAGATAGATTTCATTACTCTTTTTGTTAGATGACTTTGGTTTTAGGCTTTTAACGATCGTAAAGTTTTGCTTCATTTTTTTGTAAAAATCATCATAATCAGCCCCTTGAAATACTTTTATCACGAAGTTTCCTTTAAATTTTAAAAATTTTGTAAGCTCAAGAACTTTATAACAGAGTTTTATTTGCATGGCTTGATCACTAAATTTATTTCCTGATTTTTTGATACTGGCATCAGATAAGATAAGATCTAGTTTTTCTCCTTCGAAGTATTTTTTAACTTCAATTTGAAACTCAGGTGTAGTAAAATCCATTCGACTGTATTAATATTTTCAATAGGCGTTATATGTTTTATATCTATACCCATAATTTTATAATGATCTCGGTGATAATATTTATCGTTATATTTCAATAAATTTTCTTCAGCAAATTTCTTCGCAACTTGAAGCCATGAACCCGGGGTGCTACCCAAATCCAATATATAAAAAGCCCTTTTAAAAATGGTGAATCTTTTTTGTAAGTCAAGTAATTTAAACGCTGAGCGGGCTCTATATCCTTTACGTTTAGCTTGTTTATACACGGCGTCTTTTTTATGTTCTTCTGCTGCCTTTGGCATGGTCCACATTCCTATTTAATTTATTATATTTTTTAATATATTTTTTAACGCATTAATTCCCATATTTGTTTTAATTGATATAAAATCAAAATGAGTTCTTGATGCTGAATAACCACTTTCGCCAATTGCTTCAATTAATTTTTCGATTTTGGGAATTGATGGGAGTTTTAATTGTTGACATAATTTATGTATGTTATAATAAGAAACGGGCATACCTATTTCATCTAATGCGAAACTAATAATTTTTGATATTCTATTTTTACTCTTAAAATTGAATTTTTCATTTAATTGAATTATTTCTTCAAGAAAATATCTTTTATGCAATTCTTTAATCCAAAGGGGGCCAGAATATGATAGTGATTCTTCCTTTAAGCATGATGGGCATTTTTGAGGAATCGTTAAAATATCGTTTAAAACGGACGAACGATACCCGCAATTGTTACAATGGATAATGTATCCATAACTCTTTGATAAGTCCTTAAAAATCTTCGCCTTACTTTTATACGTAAGAGCAAAAATTCTTATGAAGTGATTTGAATAAAAAGTTAACAACGGAATTATTCCTAAATTGTTAACATTAGCAATTCTTGAAATATAATATAATAGTATCCTTGCTCCAATTTCTTTACAATATTCCGTGTGAAGTGGTTTAGACATATACTTTCTAACACAAGCCTTTGGTTTTACTCCAAATAATACTGCGGTATCCGTGGCTGTTATACATAACAATCCATTTTCTTTTTTAATCGATTTAAATGCAGAATCAATATATATGTTTGGAGTGCCAAATGGATCAATTGAGATTACATTGGGACTTTCAATCTTTTTTTCTCCGATTAAGCAAGATTTTTGCGCGATTTCTATACATAATAAGTTGGCATCTTTGTGTGAGGAGATAATTTGAGTATTTTTTTCTAAATCGTTTAGTTTTAAATTTCTTTTAATAAGTTTTACGGCTATCGGGTTAATATCGTTAATAAATATTTTTTTAAAGTTATTGGAAGCTTTTAACAATCTAATAGAGCCTATGCCCGAAGCAGCCATACAATCTACCATTACCAACGAATCTCGATTAATCAGTTTATTATAAGTTAGTATAGCTAAGATTGAAATATCTCGATTTATTTCCATTCTTTCATTATAAAAAACACCCATTGATTTGGAAGGTATACTATCATTGTCATTCTTATATAAATAGAATTCTACAGAGCCTTCTTGTTTTTTGACATATTTGTTATTATTTAGGTTGAGATTTCCAATCTTCATATTAGATTAATCATTTTGCTCAAGTTAATTAATAAATTAGACAAAATTATAACCTCTTTTAGAGCGATAAAAAGAGGTTAACAGGTATTGCGCTCCCTAACAAACCACCCGAAGTCTTATCATGTATCTTGTTCACATTAGTCTTAGTTAAGGGCTCAATTTGTTCAATCGTTTTTATGTCGTTACGGTCTTCAGTACTTCCAATAATTAAAAATTCTCCGTTTAAAGTTTTGATGATAAAAGCTAACGGGAGCCACTCATAATATACGCGAATTTTTGGTTTTGGTGAAGGAAAGTATGAGTAAATTCCACCATAAGTTATTATTGCATGGAAATCACCAACAAAGCTTCCGCTATAGCGATTTTTAAAATGGTGATTAATTAATACTTGTTCATAAGCCCTACATTTATCTGACCATTCCGTAGAATCACCTCCAAGACATCTAATGCCCCCTTCTTCTTTGTTAGGCAAAATTTTTAATTCTTGAAAGACATAATGGTAAAAAGTCATGCTATAAGGTGATGTATCTAAAACGAATTCAGCAACTTGTCCATTAAGCGCTAAGATTAAATTAGTATAAATCCCGTAAAGTACATAAAAACTACATACAATGCGCCCCGCCTCGTCATAAATTCCCACAATCGTCCCAACAGTTCTATTTACTATAACATTTGAAGAACCATCAACAGGATCTATCGTTATACCAAACTTTCCATCGCTTAAAACGGGTTCTGCTTCTTCAGAAGCAACAAAAAGAAAATCCGTATCGCTTTCTTGAAGCGCTTTTAATATTATGCTGTGCGTTAATACATCTTCGTGAATTTGGGATTCGCCGTAAACATTTTTTGTCTTTTCTTTTACATTTTTAATATTCATTCTCTGCTCAATTTCGCGAGAGGTGATGCCCTTTTCCAATAACCCGCGAATAGGGATGGTTGCTTCAGCAATAATTTCTATAATTTCTATTAAATCGCCTTTATTTGAAAAATAGTGAGGGATGTTTTTATCCAACCATTTTGACAATTTCAATTTCACATTTTCTCTTTTCTCGCTCATTATAACGACTCGTTTGGGGTATTTCTAAAGAGAATATTAATAATTACATTTTAAATTTTCAAAGAAGATTAAATTGAAATAGGGATTATTAGATTTTTAAATAAATCTCTTCATTTTATTCTTCTTTAAAACCTTGTTTATTTAATATAGAATAAAATACAAGCGAATAATTACTTTTTCCTTTCATTAACAAAAATTTACGGTGGTTTAATTTATCCGTTCGTTCAATTTTTATAGAATTTTTTACCCAATATTCCATAACATTACCACCGCGTTCTACTTCATAAGTTTGACCCTCTTGAGTTTTTCTACTAAGCTCATTTACAATTAAAACATCAATGTTATATTTTTTATTTAAAAAAGTTAAGTTAGCTAGTATTTGATTTAACTTATAATTCAGTATGTAATTTTTTCCTTTTTTATCTTGTTGTAATTCTAATCCATATAAATCGGTTATTGAATCAACTATAATTAAATTAAAGGGACTATCATCGTTTTTTAAATCATCAATAATAATAAATTCTAAATTAAAAACAAGGTTATATAAATCTTTAAAAGTTATTGGCTTACTAAACAAAATATTATTCAATACTTCATTTAAATCTTTTTCAATAACAGAATCAATTTTATTATAAGGGAAATTTGGTTTGCTATATACATAAATTACCTTAAAACCACTTAACGCGTTATTATAAGCTGTTTGGAGCGATAGAGTAGTTTTACCAACGCCAATATCACCCCATAATGAAGTGATTCCCTCGAATGTATCAGTGGAATTAAAGAAATCGTTTATTTGTTTGATAGGAAAATTCATAATTAAAAATTTTTAATTAAATCTTTAATTTATATTAATAATTTGAGAAATAAACCTTTATATATATTAACGGAGAATCTGAACTTTTTTTATAAAATAAATAAAAGATTAATTGAAAAAAGAATTAAAGCTGAAATATTAAATCTTGGAAATAAAATTCCAAATGTTCCATCCATTATCTTAACAACACGGGATGAATTTGAAAAGTATTATAATAAAGAGCTTAAGGTAAATTTTCTTGTATATTCGAAAGGCGAGAATTTCGAGCTATATCTATTAAGAGTAATTGCTGCATATCGTATAGAATATAAAAATAACTACTTAAGTTTAACTTTTTCAATCGATCCGGGAAAAAAAATTGGATTGATGATTTTTTTAGATGATTATTATTTAGATTCTTTTTGTTGTTATGCAAAAGACGAATTATTGGTAGCTATAAGGAACAATATTCATACTTTTCAAGATGGCAACCCAAATTTAATGGTGTTAACTTTTAAATTAGGAATGGGTGTACCATCATTTACATATGAATTAATAGAAAATATTTTTAAATTTTTACATGGGAGAAAGAATGTTAATATATTTTTAATTAATGAATACAAATCCTCGAAAATGAGAATAATTAAAAAACAAAAAGAACGAAATTTTTCTAAAGATGAAATCTCAGCATTAATATTAGCATTTAGGAAAGGTATTGAAGTAAACGAGAAGAATTACGACTCGATTTATAAACAAAAAGGATTAAATAAATTACAAAATGAAGGGGCATTCAAAAGGAATTTTGAAAAGATTGACGAAAATATAAATACTCTGGGAGAAATTGCTGAAAATGTGTTACGCGGTGAAATCTCACTTAAAGAATCTACTCGGTTGATTAATGAAATAAGAAATTATTAGTCATAGCTGAAATATTTAATAATTTTGAATAATTTCATCAAACTACAGTTATAAATAAGATTTTAAAAATTATTGCTATCTATATCACTTGGAGCTTTGGGGATATTGTAATTGAAAAGACTCAAAAGTATTGATATATTTCGCGGAATATGTATGGGTTGGATGTTTTTAGGTCATTTATTAGACTGGTGGCTTAAACCCGAATATTTTTCTTTAAAAGATTTTACTCATAGTATTTTAGATCCGATTGGGGCTTCTGGGTTTTTATTTATTTCAGGCGTAAGTATAGCTATGTCGTATCGAGATCGAATTTATAGAGTTGAGATATTGAATGAGCTAAGTTATTCGAGAGTAAAAAGGTCTTACTATTTTCGAGCTTTATTTTTATTAATAATTGCTTTAGGTTATAATTTTGCAATAGCTCTTTCGATAGATAACTTATCATGGATTTGGACATGGTTTGTATTAATGACTGCTGCCTTTTCCTTACTTATAACATGGCCATTATTTAAATTATCAAAAAAGACTAGAATTTTTATTTGTTTTTCGATTTGGATTATAAATCAATTTATCTATAGTATTTTATCTTCATACCAAGGTTTAACAACTCTACAAGGCGTTTTATATCACATTTTATATAACGATTTAGGTCAAGATACTTTACTTAACTTTTTTCCCTTTTTTCTTTTTGGAACTGTTGTTGGAGATATCTTAGATGAGATAAATTTCAACAAAAAACCACAAAACAGAAAAAATGAATTTAAAAAAAAATTATTTTTACCAATGAGTATCTTTGGTTTATTGTAAATTTTTTTTGGCTTAATATTTGATTTTCCAAGTTTTCTAATCAGAAGCAGTTTTTCTTGGTTGATTTATACGTTAGGTATTGATTTAATATTGCTGTTAATATTACTAACTCTTGAGGAATTTAACATTTTAAGAACTAAAAGAAGTTATAAACTATTGTTTTACTACTCTTATTATTCCTTTACTGTTTATTTAGGGCATAATTTGATGTATTTTATTTTTTTAAACAGCTTAGACCCATTTAGTATTTGGATAGTCGTTGTATTTTCTTTTATTTTGTTTGACTTGATATTAAGGCAAATATATAAAACCTGGGGTTGGAAGGCTTCAATAAAAGTAATATTAGGTAAAATAAGTTTTTATTTAGCATGTAGAATCGAGGAAAAAAATAAACGCTAACTACAAGATAAAAAATCCGTCTTGATTATAAATTAGTTTTGGTACATCTTATTTCTACCGGATCTTTTTCGAACTTGTTAAAAGAACTATCAAAAGAAATGTAATTTCTAAAAATATAATTAACGGCTTTAATATAACCGCCTTCATTTCCAACAGCAACAGCCCTATCTTTATCAAATAAAAATATTACATCAATTAAATTTCCATTTGTTTTTTCAATCAATTTTACATTATGAATATAAACATCGTCAAAAAAGCTGAAAACTAACCTTATTAACGTTGTTTCAGCCCGGATTATTGAAATTTTTTTACCATTGAGCTTATATCTTAATTTTCTTAGAAAAAATTTAGCTATAAAAAAATCTCTTGGTTTTACAAAATAGAATACAAACGGATTTCTGATAATTACAAATACCGGAACGATTTTTGTAATTTCAAAAAAGAATTTAAAAAACTTTAATTCTGTGTTAAAGAATTTTTTTTTTATATTTACAATCTGACTAAAATAAAGGTAATCAACTAAAGAATTAGACATATCACATTAAGTTTTTATTTTAAGAATTTAAAATTCGACTTTTTTAAGAAATTCATAAATAATTTTATTATTTTCATCGTTATTACCAATTGATATTAAAATATTATTATGCTGAAGAGATGAAAGAACGCTTAGACATCCTATTAGTGGAAAGAAGGTTAGTAGAAAGTAGAACAAAAGCACAGTGGTTAATAAAAAAGGGATATGTGTATGTAAACGATGTAATAAATACTAAACCGGGTAAAAAAATTGAAAACACTTCTGACATCCAATTAATGCGAAAATTTCCTTACGTTGGGCGGGGAGTTCTTAAGTTAGAAGCGGCATTAGAGCTTTTCTCTATCTCAGTTAAAGGAAAGGTTTGTGCAGATATTGGAGCTTCAATCGGAGGTTTTACAGATTGCTTATTACAACATGGAGCGATTAAAATTTACGCAATTGATACTGCAACAGAAATACTTCATCCTTCCTTAAAATGCAAGAATGAAGAAATTGTCGAACTATTAGGAGTCGATGCTAGAAGTTTGAAAACTCTACCCAATAAAGTAGACGTTGTAACAATAGACATAACTTTCTCTTCGCTCAAGTCAGTACTACCTAACATTAGGAATTATTTGAAGAAAAACGGAGATATTATTGTCTTAGTTAAACCTCTTTTTGAAACAAACTTTCACGAAGAAACCAAATTAAAAGTAATAAAAGATTCAGAAAAACTTTACCATATTTTATTTAATTTAATGGAATGGAATGTTGAGAATTCCTTCTTTCCTAAGGGGTTAATAGTTTCTCCTCTTTTAGGAAAAGGAGGAGCTGTTGAATTTTTGATCCACATTCGAATAGATAAGAAATGTAATCTTAATTTTAAAGATTTAATAGAGGGAGTTCTTAAAGATGCGAAAGAAATTAAACCCTAATTATGAGGATAATTTTTGAAAAGTTTTCCCCATCCTGTTTTAAGGAAATTATTTATTCTTTTCTTTCCGATTGTAGGATACCATAGCATATCATGAAAGATTAAGGAACCTAAAATTGGAAAGGTAAAAAAGATTTTGTTTTGCAATAATGGATTAATAAACTGTAAGGATCCTTTTCTAACCATCTGGTCTCCCCAAATTACCAAACTGCGTTTTACTTTAAAGTTCCAATTAATGCTCGATACGCTTTCTCCAATAATTTCAATGTCTTCGAAATCTCCGCAGCCCAGCCCTTCTTCATGTGCTAATTTTATAGCAGGTAGTTTCAAAGGCTCAAATCCTAACATTTTTGCTACAACGGCGTCAACTGCAACTTGATCGTACCCCGCAAGAAGATAATTTTTTATTCGAGGAATCATAGTTCTTGGTCCCGCTCCATCTCCACACACAGTTCCATCTACTACTGCCATAATGTTAGGGTGTATTTGTTTTTGAATTATTAACAAATCTACTAATACTTCAGATATAAATTGGTGACTGAAATGTCTACGCTTGGTAAGTAGTCCTTTTGTTAGGAAATAGGGGGCTCTATTGAATTTTTTATTCATTTTAAATTTAATCAAATATTTTTTATCCCAAATAAAGAAAAAAGTACTGAAATTATGATTAATTCTCTATTTCAGGATAGTTAAGAAATTTATTACCCCATTCTGTTTTATTAAATTCTTTTATCCTCTTCTTACCTATTGTTGGATACCAAAACATATCATGATATATCAAAGAGGCTAAAATTGGAAAGGTCATAAATAACTTATTTCTCATCAATGGATTTAAAAACTTTAGATTACCTTTTCTTACTATTTGGTCGCCCCAAATGACTAAACTTCGTTTTACTTTAAAATTCCAATTGATAGATGATATATTTTCTCCAATAATCTCAATCTGATCGACATCCCCACACCCTAGCCCTTCATCATGAGCAAGTTTTATAGCGGGTAATAACGATGAAAATAATAAAATTATTTATGAA
>JABUBN010000198.1_pt1 | contig 16650 bp, 15 predicted proteins | sample 7240341 | NCBI WGS metagenome assembly JABUBN01 (sample SAMN07256345, study PRJNA390944) | subsurface metagenome | isolation source: Methane hydrate marine sediment | place: Pacific Ocean: Eastern North Pacific, ODP site | reverse complement strand
AACTCTAAAGGAAGAGTTGGTGATTATTTTTAAATCTTTCCAAAAATGTCAAATATTTATTGCTTAAAACATCGATAAATTTGAAGTATGAAATTCAAAGTATGTATTTGTCAAATTTGTCACAAACTTCTGAAATCATTAAAAGATGAATTTCCAGAATATTTTACTTGATTATTTAGGCTCCTTAATTTATTAATTAATTGAAGCGTTTTTTTAGGGCTCCATTACCTTTATCGTTGGTGGAATCGTACTAGGAGGCATACCTAATGCGGTTATGCCTATCCAACAAAAAGTTCTTCAGCTTTGAGAAATAGGAGTAATTCAATTAAACTATTTTTTTTTAAAAGAATGAAAATATAATAACGGTTTTATTCTAATAAAATTTATTAGAATTTCATGTTGAGTCATAGTTACATCAAATTCAGAAAGAAAAAAAGTGTAATGATACGAATGTCGGAAGGAAATTTCAAAACTGCCACTTTTGAAGAAAAACTGGAAATGTTCTATGGCAAGATGACCGAAAAACAATGGAAGGATAGTATTGATCAAGTAATATATATATGTAGGGATTATTGCGGAAAATCTCCAAGTCATGAAGGAACTGGAGAAAAAGCTCTTGCTTTTTGTATGGTGGGGGAGAGCTCCGTAATAACTGAGAAGAAGGGTTGTTTATGTGGAAAATGCCCAATTACTAAAACAATGAGTCTACGATGGGGGTATTATTGCACTGACTGTAACGCAATAGGGCTCTCCCAAGCTGGAAAGTAAGAATCTTCTAAAAGAACTAAATTCTTGAATTGAAGTTCAGGTTTCAAAAATAAATCCTAGAGAACTTTTTAGATCCATGATTTAACATCCGACAGTTCAACCAAAAAATTAATCAGGTTAATTTTCTGCTTTTTACGGATTGTTTGACCGCTCTAACATTGGTTTCTCGGTTGTTCGGTCGGAATAATTACAACCGCCAAAAATTCACATTGAGATGTATCCCGAAAACCTTAAATTTGTGCATATCTTAGACTTAAATGAACCGAAATAACCGAACACTCAAACTATCTGCAAATCTACAAATTGTGCAACCTCTAAATGATGTACAGCGTACAGCGTATGAAGGATAAAAAACGGTAAACGGTTAGACGGTTGCTATGCAACATCATACCCATCCAAAAATTGTAAGCACCAATTCAAACACTCAAGATTCCCTTATTTCTCATTCGGGAAAATCATTAAATCATGATTCAATTGACTTCGGTATTATTAAGATAATCTAATTTTGAGAGGAATTTGTTCATTATAAGGAGTGTTTCTTTGTATGGTTTGTTGTCGTATCTTCCACCTTCGGATTTTCCACGTTTTATAAATCCGTGTTCTTTACCTTCAAATGTAAATAATTCGCAATCATTAGCAACATCTTTCATTTTCATAGTAAATTTCTTAATTTCTTCAAAAGGAACAGGATCTTCAAGCGTATGGATAAGGATTGTAGGCGGAAGTTTATTTTTGATGTGTTGTATTGGAGATATATCGTTGGGCCTTCGTTTATGGGTGTAATCAACAATAAATTTCCAATATGGAATCGGCGTGCTGAGTAATATTAATGCATTCGGTTCTGACCTAATGTTAAGATCTTCAACCTCAGATTCTAACCCTTTGATTAAGGCAGAACCTAATGCTACAATTGATCCCGACGAGGCCCCAGCAACAACAATTTTATTTGGATTAATATTAAATTTCGAAGCATAACTTCTAATGTAGCGAATGGCAGATTTTCCATCAGCAATACTCTCAAAATATGGGTTTGACTTTTTATGTCTAATTCTCACACGAAATTGTGCTGTAAGAGTTACCATACCTCTCTTTGCAAAATACTTGCATTGAGGAAAAAATTGTGAACCTCCAGATCCCTGAAGAAAAATGAGTGTCCCCTTCAAGTCTTTTGATGCGCGATCTTTAGGCTCAAATATTCGCAGTCGAAGCTTAATATTATTAATATTTTTATATATTTCTGATTTCATGATTGAGATTTTAAAACCAGATATTTTTTACTTTTATATATATGATATATAAACGAGCGAATATAATTAAAAATCTATAAATAATTTCTATATATTTTCGTAAACTCGATTAAGCCTTCCTTTAAGAGCGGTTAGAAACCCGATTAAATAATTTCAATTGATGTATCTATTTGGTTTCAGTCAAGGATTACTCAATCGAATCATGAGAAAATTAGACATAGACTATCTAATTCCTCCCCCTGTATAAATTAGTTTTTCAGACAATAGTGAAGCTTTCTCGAAATCTTCTTTTTTTCCTTATTTTTTAGAAAATTTATGTTTCTAACACACTTAAAGCACTATTTAGAGAAAATTACTTTAAAATTAAACATTAAGGAATTATTTAATCCTATAATAAAAAAATTTAATCATTAGAGTTTACAGTCTCTACAATTTTTTTAATTTCCTCTAAAAGATATTTCTTGAATATTTTTGACACATCTTTCTCTTTTCTGCAATTAATTAAATGAGGAGCAATCGTTAACATCTTTTTTATTTCATCTTTGACTTTTTTTTTGTCAATTTTCCTCATTTCTTCCCGTCTATCTTCTTCTTCCTTCCATTTTTGTTCCCATTTTTGTCTTTCTTCTTTTACCTTCTTTTTCCTGTAAGTTTTTTCTTTTATCATGTCATTTTTCCATTTATCTTTAGCCTCCTTCATATGTTGTTCCCACTTTTCTTTCTCCTCCTTCTGGGTTTCTTTACTTTTATCTATGAGTGCCTTCTTTCTTTCTTCCCAATTATCTTTATCTTTCTTCTTTTTTTGTTCCCATTCGTCATTTTTTGAACCTAAAATAATTATAGGAAGATTTTTTTTGCCAAAATATTTTGCTTCCTCATACAATTCATTCAAACCATCTAATAATTGTCGATTAATTAATGAAAACATCAGAATTGCAATGTCGGCAATTTCAAAAAAAGAAGTACGATCAGATTTGTAATTTGGTTGACTATCTATTTCAATTATTTTTAGAAGATATTTTTCTTTATAACATATAATGAATTCTTCAAAACCAACAGAAACTGGCACTAAAAAAGGATTATTATCAAATTCGAGTTTCTGTTTTTGTTTTTTTTTTTTATCCGATTTTGATTCCCAGTAAACCCAGTGTTGCAAGCATTTTAAAAATGTTGTTTTTCCAACATATAATGGTCCTGTAAGAATAATTTTTAACTTGTGCAATTTACATCTCCTTGAGATATTTTAAGATGAATTCCTTTTTCTTGTTATAATTATCTTGAGTATCCATAAAAGTTTTATATTCAAGTTTGGGATAATGCTTGTATTTAGATAAATCAGCATCGAGTATGGCTCTATGTTGAGACATTTCTTCTTCCACAATTTGTTTAATATATCCAAGGTTTTTTATTATATCAATTCGCATTTCGTGTAATTTCTCAGTTTTCATGTTTTTAACAATAGAATCTTGAAAAAGCTCTAATAATTGTAATAAATCAATAATCGTTTGGATATGTTCTGATTTTTTCAAAACAGCAAAAGCTTTACCTGTAACTTCATAAAGGCTTATGATATCTTTATCTAAAGTTGAAGGTTTGAATTTAAAATCGGTTTTACCCATTAAGTCTAGTTTATTCATTATTCTCAAATTAAAAACATAAAAGGGGAGCAATCTTTCCATTAGGTTTTCACTAAATGTTCTTATCGCTCGTGCTTCATTCTCTTTTTTTTCTTTTCTCCTCGCAAAATACCTGTCGGCCATAATTGAAATAAAGAAAATTAATATGGTACTAATTATCGCATAACCTTGGAAAGGTGTGATTAAAGTTTCTTGAAAGATAATGTTTTTCTACCTCCTATATAATTCTAACTTCTTTTTATTATGATTTTAATTTTTATTATATTTCACCATCAAATATATGCTTTAAGAGACATATAGATATATAATATTAGATTTTCCTTTGACTTTTTAGTCACAAAGGACTATTATAAAAATCTCATTATCATATATATATCTTTTCATAGCCTTAAACTCAAATCATAGGATTTATTCAAAAACCGTTAGAAGCAAAAGGTTTTACAGTCAAAAGAGCCTATGATATATACAAGTCAAATCCTATATTAAAAGATATTTTAGACAAAATATCCATGGCTGATTTTAATTATTGCTGAACTGACTGGGCGAAATCCAAATGTATTTTATGAATTAGGTAGAGCCCATGAACAGGGTAAGTATATAATTCAAATATGTCAGAATACAGAAGATATACCTTTTGATTTGAGACATATTAGAACTATAATCTACCAAAATTCATCAGATGGTTGTGAAAAACTTGAGAAAACAATTTGCAAGTTTATAGAAGACTATTTAGATGATAGGGAAGAAAAAACAGCAATTAGGGAAACCAAACAAAGGAAAAAAGTAAATGCAAAAGAAGCTAGTTACTTAAGATTATCAATTGAAAAAATAAAAACCTCTGAACAAAAGTTATTAAGTGATTTAATAATTACTTCTGAGTTTGAGGATCTAATCACAATTACAAAAATGATATATGCTGAACTTTCCTTTATAAAATATTTAAGTGAATATCAGAAATTGGTCTCGCCTTATGATTTTATACACTTCTCAATAATGTTAAGAGATGATCCTGTTGAAAAAATTTCTTTATTTAAAGAACTATTAAAACAGTTAAAAAAAAAAATTTTAAGATATCTAATTTACATGCAAAATTCCATGAGTATGTAACTATTCAAGAAATACAAAAATATCTTGTTGATAATAATATAATAGATGACATTATTTCATTATATGAGAAAAGTCAAACTTACCTTGAATCTAGTTATTGGGCTAAGACTCTTTTTTTTAAGAGATATTTTGGATAATGATCAGGTAATTAAAATTGCTGAATCTTCAGTTAGTAATAACCAGATTTATGAATCTCATAAAGGTTCCTTATTTACAATTAGATTACTATATGGGAGCAAAATTGACATTCCTGAAACCCTAATAAAGGAACTCATTAAAAAAAATTTTGGCCCGAAGAGTTGTGAATATAACTAATTATATAAGCGAGCTGATTCATTTTATCGTCCTCGTCCATTGCTGTGCTATAGACCGTATTGACTCTCTCGCAGAGGTCTTCGACAAATTCTTCTGTTGTATCAATACATTCTCCAATAAAGGTTTCTTCTCCATCTAATCTCAAACCGATCACTTCCTTTTTTACTTATATATTTTGATATAATGATTTAAAACTAAATAATTTCTTGAGTATTTAAATAAAAAATTTTATCTCATATATCACCCCCCTACTTTTTTAGGAGGGGGCACCACTATAAGAGAGAATGGAAAAAAAATAAAGAGTAAGGAAAATAATCATTTAGGTTTAATTTAATAGATGATTTTATTATAAGATTTAAAAATAATAAATAGAAGGGTAATGATTTAATTTAGTAATAAGGTTTTTGCTTCTTCAATCAACAAGTCAAATGTATGGCTTCCAATTCTGATCCAACTTTTACCCTTTGAAAATTTTTTTACGCCTTTATCACTTTTCCAACGAAATTCCTTTTTAAGTTCTAGACAAGCTTTAGGGGTACGAGTTATTTGAATTATGAATATATTATCATCACAAGAACTTTTTTTTTGTGATTCAGTAAAGGGAATTTCTAAGTTTATTTCTCCTTTTTTAATCATTTCATAGAGATTATAGATTTTAATCTGAATAGGGATTAAATTAAAACCTATTCGAATATATTCTCTGCATAAAAATACAATTTGTTGGAAGAGAGTATTGTGGTTTTCAACATTTTGTATACTTTTAAATTTGCCATCTTTTTCTCCGACTCCAATTACATAATATGCAGAATTATTAAAAAGAAATGAAGAGTTACCTAATCCAATTATATCCTTTAAAATTTCTTTTTGAATTTTTGTAAGAAATCCTTTCTTACTTTTCTTATAATTTATTTCCCTCTTAAAATCTATAGATGGTGCTTCATTAATATAACTAAATAGTTTTAAGCAATTTTCAATTGGAGTTGCTGAATTATTTTCAAAATTCAATATTTTAGGCAATCCCGACAAAGTATGATTTCTTATTTCCTCATAAAAAAAGATAAATGCATCTTCTACTTCATTAGAGTATTTAAAAAAGATTTGAAGGTGTTTACAAGCAAAATTTTTATTAAACTCTCTCATTTCTGGCAAATCAATGAAAATCTCTCCCTTTTTTGAAGAATCTGTGAATAGCAATCTATTTTGACTTAAATCTTTCAATTTCATATTCTTAGATATAAAAATATCGATAATTTCCGATACTAAAATACATTCTTCGATTTTAATCTCAGTGCATAAAAGTTCATCTGGAATTTCAAGATCTGGCTTTAAATGATCTTTTACCACAAATATATCTGGAAGAATTTCGGTTAGTTTGTTTTCATCAAGTAAATATTTGATAAATTGTTCGTAATAGTAATCTAACTCATCTTTTTCTAAAAAAATAAATTTATCTATTAATAAGGCTTGCAGTTCATTCCCATGATATAACCCCTCTCCTTCAGAAAATAAATTTAAAATATAAGATTCAACTTCTCCCATATCCTCTGTATCTAGTAATATTTGTTTTTGAGATGGAATATAATAAATCTGATCCTCTTCAGCTAACTTAATAATTATTTTTTCCTTTAGGCTAGGATTAATAGTTTCATAATCAGGAATTTCTAGATGTTCAAGTTTGATCATTTTTTGTTTTGATGCTCTTACTTCACCTATTTTCAATATTAATCTAGTTTTTATTTCACTTTCAGTTGAAATCTTACTATTTTCCCAGAAGGAAGGAGTCTTTAACATCTCCTTAACTTTGTCTATTCCGCTATTATCTTTCGCACTAACATCAAAAAATAAGTTCGAATCAAATCCATGTTTATCTAATTCTTCTTTAATCGCTTCTTTTCGCGCTTTTTCTTTATCATCACTTTTAGATCTAAGAAATATAAAATTTTTAATATCATAATTCTCCCTTATCGTTTTACACATTTCAATAGTTTCTCTCCATGGTTTAATAGAATCCTTAATTTTACACATTCCTATTATTAAATCACATCTTTTAAGTTTAGGAAAATAGAATCCAATCTCATCATGCTGTCCTGGGATATCTTTAATGAATATTTTATTACTATTATCTATATCTAAATTCCAAGTTAGTGTTCCAGAAGTAGTACTAAGGTCATCTTTATATTCATCATATATTAGACGATAACAAAATGTAGTCTTTCCACTATCTGTGTATCCAATAATACCAATAGTAATATATTTATAACTTATAAAATCTAATGGTGTAAAGAAGGAATCTGAATCTACTAAAATAATATTATTTTTTGTTAGTATTACAACCTCATCATTTATAATACAAATATCTTGACAATTAAAATCAGTTTTTTGAATACTGGTCAATGCTGGATCAAATTTCCATAAAGAATTTGGAAATGCTGCAAAGAAATAACCCTCGTGAAAAACAATATGGGGATAAATTTTTGTTATTGAATCACAATCTATAGTCTGGATTTTTCTATAATCATGCTTACTTGAAGCGTTTTTTGAGTACAAGTGAGTGTTCCCAGAATAATCAACTGCGACAATTAAATCTTCATGAATTATTAAATTTTGCAGGTTTGAATCATATATTTCTAAATTTGCAATTATAGAACCAGAATTATCCATTAAATTTGTAGATCCTACATAATTGTTTACAATATAAGATTTTAATTTTTTATTATATACTTCAAGTGCAAAATGAGCGTGCTGAGACGCAAAATTAATAAAATTACTATCCCATGATCCATCCTTTCTTCTATTAAAAAACCAAAAACTTCCATAATTCCCACAAGTGACAAATTGGTTAGAATCTGCAGATGCAATCTGATACATATTGCTCCTGGAACTAGAATGTCCACTCCTTATTTGATATATCTCATTATTAAAACAATCAAAGAGAAATACATCTCCTTTGTAAGAATGTCCCACTATTTCATGATTACTTAATTTGATTAAATTTCGAATTGGTGAATTTATATAATCAAGTTGAATTAACTCAAGTGATTCTGGATTCTCTAAACATTCCCAAAATTTCTTTGTAGTAAAGTCTTTGGCTAGAAAGTCTTTTAAGTTACCAATATACAAATTACCATTGGAATCTCCAATAAGGATCTTATTAATATCACTTGGAAATGGGCAAAATGAAGTAAACATTTGAAATACCTTTTTATCTTTTTATTATATAAATAATCTAATTGTAGAGTTATAAAATTATCTTTACTATGATTAATTGAATTGTAAACTTAATCTGAATTATAAAAAGAAATTGCTGACAACACAAATTGAATTATAAATAATTTTTAAATTTAAATAAGTGCCTTACAAAGTGCTTTAAATAATAATGCACTTTAAGCATTGATATGACTCTTTATTTAACTGATAAAATTATTGAAAAAATATTTTAACTTTTCTCCTTTGTAGTGATGAGTGTATAATAATAATAGACACCAAATATCTGAGAAATTAGGAAAAACATAAATTTCCGTTGCATTTATTATAGATGAAGACAAAAAAAGTTGATTATTATTTAGTGAAGTAATCCCTTCAAACAAGGAAAAGGAGGAGATTTTAAATTATTGGAAAGAAAATCTTTCAATAACGGACTCAAAATTAAAATTTATTGGAGTTTTAAAACCATTTTATCAAGATAGTATTGTTTTAAAATCAGCATATACTGAATGGGATAATAAAGAGAAGCTTTGGAAAATCACAATTTTTCAGAACTCTTGTAAAAAAACATTAATTCACGAATTTGGACATATTTTATTAGAAATGAAACTTAATTTTAAAGAGGAAAAAATTTTATTAGAATTTAGTAATAGATTATTCATATCTTAACAACTAGTTTTTTCACTAATAATTAAAATTAATATAACAGTATCTTTACGATTAATAGAGATAATTATTACGATATTCTGATTAATAACAAAAAATAATAATCATCAATTCATAAATGTCAAAACAAAAAATACCGATTCATTTGAGAAAAGCAATTTGGATTGCTTATAACTGTAAAAGTGGTTATGAAAAAACTCCAATGGGATTTCTAGAAATGGAGATTGATCACATAATTCCTGAAAGGGTATGGAATAATCCCAGAGAACCTAAAGAGTTTAATAAATGGAGGAAAAAATATCATTTAGACAAAAATTTTAATATTCACGGTATTGAAAATCTATGTCCTTCTACAGAACACTTTAATTTGATGAAAAGTGATAAAGGATTAAATGATAAGGGTGATGCCTATAGAGGATATATTGCAAGAGCATTGGTAAAAGCTCAGGATCTAAAACCTAAGATAACAGAATTAAGCAATAAATTTAAAAAGGAGTTAGATAAGAGGTCTACTGCAAAAATAATTGATGTTATAAAATTAATTGGTGATAAAATGATTGATCTTAAATCATTAGCTTCTGAGGGTTTGAGAGTAAATTTAGAGGATGTAAAAGATATTGAAAAATTAGAAAATTATAATGTAATTTTGAATAAATACCGAACAGAAGGTATTAGATTTTATAATTTTGGAGAATATTACGAACTAAAGAGTGCAATAAGATATTCTCAAAGTAAGAAGATTGAAGATATTGATTTTTGGATTAGTTTGATTGATAGTTTCATAGAAAGAACAATTGATGATAGTAAATTGTATAAAAATCTATTTTATGAAAAGTTAATGGGAATGTTTTATGCTAAAAAAAGTCTGATCCCTATTGAAATAGAGTTAATAGAATATTTTACATCTATGAAAAAGGAAAATAATATGGAGACTCTATCGCAAGCTTCAACATTATTTAATTATTTTTATGGAGAATTTCAACAATGTAAGGTAAAATCAAAAAGTGACACTATTTTTAGTATTAGAGAAAATCTCTTGAAGACTTTAGAAGAAAATATTAAGAATTCTAAAACGAAAATGAGAATTGCTTTTTTAGAATATACTAAATTTCTCATTAATGCGAGTTTGACTAAAGAAGAATTTTTAGCTGAGGATAGTAATGTGGCTTTGATACTTTGGATAAAAAGATATTATCGAGAATTAAAGCTATTTTTAGACATTCTAGAGGGAACGAAATTTTTCGATTTCAATGCATTTTATAATTATTTTATAAAATTTTCTGAGAAACTTTCAATAATTCGAGAACCTAAGGAATTTAATGATTTATTTGAAAGAATTGTCAATCTGAAGAATATTTATGAAGGAAATAATTCCACAATCCCAGATTTGATGAAAATAGGGATTGAACTAATTAATAAGAAAAGATATCCTAAGGCTATTAAACATTTTCAAAAAATAAAAAATAAAAGTTTTACTCCTGATACACTTTATGATTGTATCTTCTCAATTTACTTTCTAGGTGAGAGTTATAATAAATTAGGATTAAGTTATGCATCAAAATATTATTTTATGGTTGCTTATTATCTGTCAATTGAAATGGACGCTGAATATAATATTAAACAGCTTACATATAATTGTGGTACAGATAGACTTGCTATGTTAAGCTACAATTTAAATGATACCCTAGAAGCAATTTATTTTTCATCAATTTCCTTAATTCTTAGGGAATTTTATTCTATAGAGGGTTTTAATTTTTCAAAAGAGAAAGATCCCAATGCTTATATTCTCCTTGAAAACATAATAAGGTCGTTCGCTTATACTAAACAAAAATCTGATAAACTTTATAAAATAACGAGTAAATTTCTTGATGCATATGATTTATTAGATATTGCTGAAGAAGTGATTAAAAGAAATAATTTCTCTTATTCACCAGATTATGTTAAAAAACTCGAGAAATTAAACAAAATTCCCTTTATGGATACTGAAGATGAACGATTGGTTAATTGGCATCAATTAGGAATAAATTGGAGCGTGAGATGGAGCAATAAGTATATTGATACTTCCTTAGCTGAAGAATTTATTGCATATCTCCAAATTATTTTATCAACATTAGAAGAAATTGACATACTATCTACTAGTGATCTCAATTTTAAGGTGTTACCATCAAATAGGTTTCATTTCTATGATATGGATGAAGAAATTTTTATTGAAATTCCTATCAAAACGGATTCAGACCTTATCCCTAGATTTATCAATATGATTGTAAACATCATGAAATCTCATATGATTATATCAATAGATCAAATTTTACAGGAAATAGCGCCTATTTTCGAAACGGGATATTTTTCAAATATATATAGGGTTTTATATAAAGCTTTGATTCAAGAAGAATTATTCAATTTTTATAATCAAATTTACAGTGATGGTAATGAGTAAATTAAGTAAATTTTATGATAAAAATAAATCTGAGATGATGATTAAAAAAAGATATAAAAATTGCATTCCTTCAATTCGGTTAACATTAAAAAGAATTATTCCAACAGAGAACTTCCAAAAGTTAAAAAAAATCTTAAGATCTCAGGGGTGGAAAGATTGGCATATTTTGCTTGCTTTTTTTAATTTAGTAATGAATTATAAGATGATGAAATTAGGAATTTTGAATAATTTCAATTCTATGATTGAATTTGGTGAAAAATATCCTTATCAAGAAGAAGATGAAAATAGTATTTATGTGCCTTTAAGTGAATTCACTGAAGAAAATATGAATAAATCACTAGAAATCAGTATGCCAGCAACTTTAAATATATATGGTTTTTCAATGGAAAGAAAAAAAATAAATATATATGAGATCCATAAATTTTTGACAGAGAAATTTAATTATTGGATAGATGATACAGAACATGAACCAATATTTGATATCTAAAATAAATTTAATCACTAATCTTTTTTCCAAATACCTTCCCCCTGCTCTCTTTTATCGATTTGTCGAAATTGCGATGAAATTTATTTCGAAGAATACTGTAGAAATATTCAAACCTGCATTAACTTTATTTCCAGTTCAATTAAGAAGAAATTCAAACTAATTGGGTTTTAACAATTTTAATGTATCTTTTGTGTTGATATCTTTTCTCATCTTTTTTAGGAGGGGGCACCACGGGGGAGGGAAGTAATAATTATATAAGAGAATACGGAAAAAGTTATATTCTTGTTATGTGTATTGTATGATAGGACAAAAAATTAATCAATAGTTTTAAAACTAGTAAATTAATAATTTTAATGAATATTTGTAAATTTAGGTGATCTTAATGATTAATGATGAAAATAGATTTCGAGTTATTCTAAGAAACTATAATATAGTAAACATTACAGAACTAAGACATGAAAAAGGATCTTTATTTTATACTTATGAAAGAATTGAAGATAGTCATACAATATCTTTCTCTAATTTTATTTTAAACTTTAATAGAGCATTCTCAATCTATCCGAATATTATTCAAAATGTTGAAGATGATCCCATAAAATTCTCTTTTTTATGTGAGACTGCTATTGTAAGATTAATAACTTCTATTGAAGATTATCTAAGAAGTGCATTTATTACAATTGCAGAAAAAAAAACCATGGAAGATTTATTTTTCCGATATGGAAAGAAGGGGTTTAATGAGCCAGGAATGGTTAAAAAATTTAATAATTCGTTAAAAAAATTAAAAATAAATATAAAACTAGACCATAACAACATTGATCTGTTAAGAAATGTTAAATTATTTTCCATCTTTCCACCTATAAATAAAATTTCATTTCAAGTAAAAGAAACTGTAGGGCATGCCTTTAAACTTTTGAACTTAGATTTAGCGTATCTTTTTCCTACTTTATGGCAGAAAATTTTTGCAAATGAACCCTCAAGTTATATTAAATTAAGAAATATTATAATTCATAGTGGGGCAAAAGGTTCTTTATTTGGCCCAGAGATCAGTTTAACACTAGTTGAGTCGTGTTATAAAGATATTGCAGAATTTATTTATAATATTGATAAAAAATTAGTAGATGAGTTTCCAGACCAAACGATTTTAGGAGGCTAAAATTTTAGTTAGTATAAAGATTATAAAATGAATATCTAAGAAATTCAACTAAAAAAGTTTAGAGTGTATATGTTATGGAATATGAGAAGAGAGCGCAAGAATGGTTTAACCGTGCTTTAAAAGAAGAAAAAGATGATTTTGTTAAATTCATTCTATTTTTTATTTCATTAGAAGTGAGTGTAAAATTAAAAAATTATAGTTCGATAGCTTTAATCTAATTAAAGAAAATAAAGATTCGAATAAAATTATATATTTTATGTTTGAAATTATAAGAGATCCTGAGCTTTGGAGAAAAAATATTGTATCCAATCATTTTAAAACTAGATTTGAAATAGACCTTCCTTAATTTAGTCCAGGAGATCAGAATGAATAATAGGAAACTATATAATTATTATAATATTTTTGTTATCTTTTTAGAAAGGGGCGCCACGATGAGACACTAATTTTAAGGTAAATGGGGAAAAACATATATTTCTATTGTGTTTATTATAAGGTAAGAAAAAAAAATAATGAATTCTTCTAGTATTTAGAGATTAATTAAATCGATTTCTTTTGAATTTATAGTATTTAAATATTGATGATTAAAATAAAATAATTAAAGTTGTTAAATAATATATGAGTGAAAAGAAACAAAATATAAAAAGAAATTATTCTCGTTATATCTTAAAGAGAGGTAACAAAATTGTTTATTTTGGAGTCACTAATGACTTAAAAAGGAGACTCTCTGAGCATAAACGAGCGGGATTAAAATTTAATTCTATGAGTAAAAATGGACCTACGGTCTCAAAACAGAGTGCTTTTAATTGGGAAATAGCTAGTATCAAAAAATATAAAAAGTCACATTCAGGTAAATCGCCAGAATACAACAAATAATAAACCTAAAAACTTTTTCAAATAAATTTTTAGTTGTGAGGTAATGTATTAGAAATGAATGCTATAGAGAAAATAGATCAAAAATTAAAAAAAGATCATCCTGAAGTCAAGATTATTAGTTCCAATCTTGATAATATAGAAGTTGAACTCTTCGATGAAGCGATTAGAATAAAGGTTGAGGCCTATGACCTTTTTTCAAAGATCCTAGAATATTATAAGGGAGATTCTAATATTGTACTAAAGTTAAATTATTCTTCGATTTATTTTAAGAATAAACTTATTTTCTTTACACAGATGGAAAGAAAATATAGAGATGCTCTTTTTACATTATTTGGAATTGATATTGAAAAAGAAGAATTTGATTGCATTTTTAACGGAAGAAAATTTTCAATTGAAATGGGCAATTTAAAAGATTTGAATTCCTATGGAAGTGACAATTTTAATGATTTTATTGAAAAAATGGAAAAAGAGGATTTAGATATAGATCTACATTTAGGTGGAATATTAATTAATCTTATTAGCGGATCAGATAACCCGATCGAGTATTATCTTAGAATTAATAATGATTTAGACCCGTTAAATAAGCGAATAATTACAGAGAAAATTATACATTTAGTAAATTTTGCAATTTTTGAATTTTATAGAAATAAAGGAATTATGTTTAGACTAGTTGATAGTAGTATCGATTCACAATCTTTTATTGATTATAGATCTTATAATATTAGTAAAAAAGTTGTAAAACCAATTGAAGTTGGAATATATCGATATATTGATCCTTTTTTGTTAGATATGATTTATGAAGGGGATATAACTCCCTCTCCATTTTTCAAGTTTTTATCCTATTACCGTGTGTTTGAATATTTTTACGATAAAGCGCCTATGGGTAATGTTATTAAAGATATTAGGAAAATAATTATAAAACCCGAATTTGCAAGTGATTTGGAAGGTTATACAAAAAAGATTTATGAAATTGTTAGGAATAATACTTCAAGGGTAAGTGAAGTGGATAAACTAAAGGATTTATTAATTGAATTCATTGAACCCGACATTTTAGATAAAATTGATGTTAAAATAACTGATCATATGAAAAAGAGAATCATATTAGATGGTGGTTTAGAATTACCTTCAATTATTAATAAGGGATCTTTGAACTGGAAAACTTGTGCGAATAGAATCTATGATTTAAGAAGAGCAATTGTTCATTCAAATCCAAACTTTTGGAAAAAATATAAAAAACCAATTCAATATACTAAAAAGAATTTTGAATATGTCTGGATAGAATCAAGTTTTTTAAGTATTCTCTCAGTTGAGCTCATTGGAAAAGCAACTCTTGATTTTTATAAAAGTCTAACGGGAAGCATAAAATAGGAATAGAATGTATCTTATCATATCTTATTTTCTCTAAATATTTAGATTCTAATCCATCAAATTTACATAAAATTCAATTCAATCTTAGAAAATCTTTAATTTAAGATATTTCCCATGAGGAGGGCACCACGGGGGAGGGAGATACTAATTATAGGAGAGATTGGGGAAAAAGAGATATTTCTGTTTTGTTTATTATAGGGTAGTAATTTTTGAAAATATTTTTAGCTTGGATTTTATCAATAACTTTATTCTCCTTACTATCATAGAACGCTATATTTTCTATTTTATAGAACGTTTTACCCTTGAGAGTAGCAATAATAGTGATTCTTATTGTTAAATTATCATATACTATGATATCATATATTTCCCGAGGTGGAATAGGTAAGTTCATTCTATCACTACCTTTAGTACTATTTGCTCTTAATGATATATTTAATTTGTGTAATAATATTTTATTTTGTTTAATATAATCAATTCCAGAAAATATTGAGAACTGTTTTTTCTCATTTTTAATATCATAATTGATAATTTCATCGGTTATTTGGATTATTCTTTCAAGAATCTTTTTTTCTTCATGCTTTTCTTCTTTCTTTTTTATTGTTTTCATTTGAAAAGGAATTATTAAAGCAATAAGACTACTAACTAATGCTGTAATAAGTCCAAACATCGTCATCAATTTCTCAAAAAATATTTTTTCAATTGGATAAATTATCCATAAAATTGAAAACACTGATGTTAAAATAAATAATAAAACTACAAAAGAAATCAAAAGATAAATTGGACTATATTTTTTTAAACTATTTAAGAATTTTCTAACCTTCTCCATATGACTTTGTTGATTATTCTTTAATTTAACTTTATTCTTCTTAATTTTCTTTTTCATTTTACGCTGACTAAGTTTTCCAATTGTTTGTCTTAATTATTATTTATATTAATTAGATATTTAAAATTTCTAAATTTGAATTTTTGATAATTTTTCCCCCGAGTAATTAGGAGGAGACACCACGGAAAGAGATAACAATTATCGGGGAAAATGGGGAAAAACATATATTTCATTTAGTTCTATTATAGCTTATGAGACTAAACTTAGAAGGGAGAGTAAAAAATATATCCGAAAAGATCATTTCTAATGAACCCTACATGCCATTGTATGAAGCAATAATTAATTCCATCGAGGCAATCGAAGAATCAAATAGAAAAGATGGAGAAATAAGAATTAGAGTAATTCGAGATAATACAATTGATAACATAAGTAGTATCTATACACCAATTCAAGGTTTTGAAATAATTGATAATGGAATTGGATTTAATGATGAAAATTTTGAATCGTTTAAAACCTCAGATACAACCTATAAAATAAATTTGGGAGGAAAAGGTATTGGGCGGTT
>JABUBN010000197.1_pt1 | contig 16652 bp, 15 predicted proteins | sample 7240341 | NCBI WGS metagenome assembly JABUBN01 (sample SAMN07256345, study PRJNA390944) | subsurface metagenome | isolation source: Methane hydrate marine sediment | place: Pacific Ocean: Eastern North Pacific, ODP site | reverse complement strand
TATCTTAACATATATATCGGCTTTTATGGTAAAACCTTTTACCCATTACCACCTTCAAAGAAGGTGGTTTTTTAAGGTGAAATAAATTTCCAGCTTCTTCCCTTCTTTAATTACCTGGGCTGCTCCCTCATGAAATTGATTTAAACGACTTTTATCGCCTGACCCGATAATCACTCCTTTTTCATCCATAATATTAATATTTTTTCCCAAAATACTCATGGTCTTATCAACTATATCTTGTGCTAATTGATGGGTAATCTTCATCGATTGTCACCTCTAATTCGTATTGCGTATCGCGTTAAAAAAGGGAAAGAAAATAAATTAAAAGACAGTATTGCACCAAATAAATCGTATTAAGTATATAATGTCGAGTCAAGAAAGAGAAAGAAAAGATCAGCGAATTGTCTTTTATAATTAGCTTACCCGATAAAATAAATAAAAATCCTTCTTTTTTATTATATATGCTGATTTAAAAATTACAACATTAGACAAAAAAGTATCGAGTATCGAGCAAAGAAAGAGAGAGAAAGAAAAAAGAGAAATTTGCTTTAAAAACATATAATATATATAATATAAAATAAAAAAGTTCTTTAATTCTTAAACTAAAAAACTAAAGGTTTAAAGAGATGAAATATTTTGTGGTTATAAAAAGTGAAGATTATTAAGAAACTTCCATTGAAAAATTAAAAAAATTCGGTTCAGAAATTAAATAATAAAAATAAATTTAAAAATTTTTTAATAAAAAAAGAGGATTTTTAAAAATAATGTTGAATATATAAATATTAGGTATAAATTTTTTTGGTAAATTTCTTCGACTTTATCCGTAAAATTATAAAATACAAAAAAAGAAAGGATGATAGATATGTATAGAGAAAATTTGAAATTAAGTTTTGTAATCTTTTTAATAATTTTATTAGCCCTTTTTACTACCACTGTCTTTGCCAGCAGTGAAACAGAAAAATTATTGCAAGAAATTATAGAAGGCAAAACCATGAAGCCTGATATCTTCGCTTTCATCAATATGGGAAATTTTTATTGTTCATTAGATCTCTATGAACCTGCGGAAAAAGAATACGAAAAAGCTTTGGGCTTAGACGAAACGAATATATTAGCCAGGATAAATCAGAGTTATGCTTTGTACAAAATGGGGGAAAGAGAATCAGCCCTTATCAATCTATCTCAAATTATTATCGAAGACCCCAATAATGCCTTTGCATATTTTGTAAAGGGAATGATATATAAAGATACGCTCGAGTATGATCTGGCAATAATAGAATATGAAAAAGTTGCCGAGCTTATTCCTCAAAATGACAAACTTATTTCCGAATTAGCCCAGCTCTATCAGGATAATGAACAATTCATTAAAGCAACAGAGACATATATAAAATTGGGTAAACTTAAACCCAGCCCTTATATCCTGGACAATTTTTTAGCTTACCGGGGAAATGCTGCTTGTTATTTAAATTTAGGTGATTATTATAGTAGTGTAGGAAATATCGATGAAGCTGTATTTGCCTATAATAAAACTACTCAATTTAGCGAAGATAAACGGTCAATAGCTATAGCATATTATCAATTAGGACTTATTGAATTAAAAGGTAAAGAATATGGAAAAGCCATAATAGAAAAAGTATTATCCCAAACTACTTACCCACTTAGAATTAAAGATTTCACTTTTGACAATTTTGCCCAGGCTTTCATTGAAATAGGAAATATGCACTATAACGCAGGAGAGCTCCAAAAAGCTTATCAAAATTATGAGTTGGCTCTTCAGTTAGCAGATTCAAATTATATCCTCTCAGAGGCACATTATAAATTGGGCTTATCTTATTACCGCAGCCAGGATTACGAAAATGCTGTAAGAGAAGGAGAAATTGCCTTAAGTCTGAATCCTGAATATTTATCTGACCAACAAAGATTAATTGACCTTTTAATTGCTAACGCCTGGTCTAATTTTACTAAAAAAGAATAAAATAGTATCACGTATACTAGCGTAGAGCGGATAGAAAAACAGTAATAAATAATTTGTAATTAGTAACAAGTAATATGTAGGGGTTTAATTCATAAAACCCGCAAAACACGGATCGGATAAATCTGACCCCTACATCAAAACCATACAAAAAGGTTTTGAGTTTTGAATTATGGTTTTGCGCTTTTCGCTTTAAATTTTTAGCTTAACAATGAGATTGCCACGCTCGCTTCACTCGCAATGACATAAATCTTAATAAACTGATAACCAATTTTCTTCACGCAATACGCGATACGAATTACTATTTACTATGGACTAATTTAATTGGTCAATTAATAAATTAATAAATTAATAAATTCGAGGTGAAAAAATGAAGGCGAATAAAATAATTAGTGGTTTAACTTTATTGCTTATAGGAATAATTCTTTTAGCAAATACTTTAAATATATTAGAGTGGTCTGTTTGGTCAAACATAATTAAACTCTGGCCTCTGCTTTTGGTAAGTTGGGGTATATCTTTAATCTTAAGAGGAAAGAACCTTTCCTTCCTGGGTCCGTTAATCATATTTTTTGGAATTATTTTAGGAGTAGCGGCAAGTTATATGGGAATCGGTTTGGAAGGAGAAATGGTAAGGGAAGTAAAAACTCTAAGCCGAGAAATAGTTATTGAAGTTGAAAAGTCTCCGGAAACTGGAGTGGCTTTGGAAACTGAAATCACCCCAGGAATCGAAACGGCTCCGGAGACCGAAATATCCTCCGAAACAGAAACATCTTTAGAAACAAAAGAGTATCCTGAAATCGAAAGAGCTTCAATTGGATTAAATCTTGATATAGGGAAACTTACTATGGGTGAATCTACCCCACTACTTTATGAATGCATCTCCCATTATCGCTATAAAGAATTTGAACCTTTTGAAGAATACTCTACTACTGAAGAAGAAGCTAACGTTCTTATTCATCATTCTCCAGTTAAGGGAAATTTTCGTAATCCTGAAAATAAGTGGGAGTTAAAATTAAATAATCAAATAATATATAATCTATCTATTAAAACAGGCGCTTTCGATACAAATTGTAACTTATCGGCTTTTAAGGTCGAAAAACTTTACATAGAAAGTGGGGCAAGTAATATCAACTTGGTTGTACCGAAATATAATTCTAAAATAATTATTGATTCAGGGGTATCCAATATTGATATTGCCATTCCTAAAAATGTGGGAGCAATAGTGAATATTGATTCGGGAATTGCGATAAAAGATCTTGACGATTTTATTAAGAGAGATAGTATGTATATTTCCAATAATTACGATAGCTCAGAATTTAAAGTGGATATAGAGATTGATTGTGGAGTTTCTCACATAAATATTCATTATATAGATATTCCTTAAGATAATATGATAAACAATTATTACCAGAAACTCATTCTGGCTAATCTTATGTTTATACTATCTACTTATTTGATGGCTGTATGACTAAATGTTTAGAAATATAAATTTAAAAGCAAGAACTTTTATTTATTAAAAAAATCACGGCTTATTTTGTTTCGTGAACTATTTTTCGCCTTCTTTTCTTAAATAAACTACTTGTCTGAGGAAGGGAATCTCTAGGCCTTTTTTATCAAAAGTATCTTTGATTCTTCGTTTAAGTTCTCTCTCTGCTCCCCAATGAGTCATCGCTTTAACTTTAATTGCTATCCTTAAAGTAACATCTGATGAACCGAGAGATAATACCCCCTGGACAATTGGAGGCTCTAAAACAATATCTTTATTCTCTTCAGCCCATTTATTAGCAATTTCTTCTAAGGCTTTCATTCCTTTTTCTACATTCTGTTCATAAGCTACTCCAACTTTAACAATAGCCCTCATATACCCTTTATTAAAATTGCCAAAGCTAGCAATTTCTCCGTAAGGTATTACTCTTAACTCGCCCGAAAATTTCCTCAAATGAATACTCCTTAGACCAACAACTTCCACTGTTCCGGAATGTTCTCCTATATTAACAGAATCTCCTACTGAAATTATTCCCTCAAAAAGTAGAAAGGCACCTGAAATGACATCCTTGACTAGAGATTGCGCACCAAAACCTACTGCCAAACCAACAACTCCGGCACTAGCAATAATCGCGGTAGTATCTATCCCTAATTCTCTTAATACTATTACTCCGGTAATAAAATAAATTACATATTTAGAAACACTCTGCAAAAGCGGAACAAGAGTATTTGCCCGAGAAATCTTCTTTTTATAATTTTTAGATTTTTTTAAGGGGGTTAAAGATTTTTCTATTAGTTTATTAATTACGGATAAAACTATCTTTGCTACCACTAATATTATAATAATAGTTATAAATTTTCCCCACCACAGAATAAGATTCTCCGGACTAAAAACTCTTAATACCGCTTGCCAAAAACTGTTCATATATTGTGTAAACATTGGAGGCTCTCCTTTACAATTTTTTAAAAATTATTTTCTCATTTTTTTCATCCAAATCGGTTTCTAATTTATCCCCCTCTTTAAAAACTCCTTCTAAAATTTGCAAGGCCAAGGGGTCTTGAATGTATCTTTGAATGGTCCTCTTTAAAGGTCGAGCACCATAATGAGGGTCATATCCTTTTTCCGCTATAAATTCTTTTGTTTTTTGAGTAATTTTTAAATAAACTTTTTTAGTTACTAATCTCTTTTTTAAAATATTGAGCTGGATATCCACGATTTTAATAATCTGCTCTTTATCTAAATTGTTAAAGATAATTATCTCATCAAGTCTATTTAAAAATTCTGGCTTAAAGTGCTCACGAAGAGAATCGTTTACTTTTTGCATAACAGACTCTCTATTCCCCTCATTCATTTCGTAGATCCACTGACTACCGATATTCGAAGTCATAATTAAAATAGAGTTTTTAAAATTAACTACCCTGCCCTGTCCGTCAGTTAGACGTCCATCATCTAAAACCTGCAACAAAACATTAAAAACATCGGGGTGAGCTTTCTCAATTTCATCAAAGAGAATAACTGAATAAGGTTTGCGCCTGACAATTTCAGTAAGTTGACCACCTTCTTCGTATCCTACATAGCCTGGCGGAGCCCCGATTAACCGGGCTACACTGTGTCTCTCCATATATTCAGACATATCAATACGCACTAGAAAATTTTCATCATTAAACAAAAAATCAGCCAAACTACGAGCGAGTTCGGTTTTACCTACTCCTGTGGGTCCCATAAAGATAAATGACCCTACTGGTCTATTGGGATCCGCTATACCAACTCGAGATCTCCTGATAGCATTAGAAACTAACCTAATCGCCTCATCTTGTCCAACAACTCTTTGTTTAAGCTCTTCTTCCATCCTAACTAATTTATTTGCTTCCCCCTCCAGTAATCGACCAACTGGTATGCCAGTCCATTTGGAAATAATTTCTGTAATATCCTCTTCATCAACTTCTTCTTTAAGCATCTTAGTTTCTTTTTGTAGAGAAGCCAGCTTTTTATTTTCTTCTTCCAAATCTTTTTGAAATTTAGGTAAGACCCCATATTTTAATTCTGCAACTCGGTTAAGATTACCTTCTCTCTCTTCTTTCTCAGCTTCTATTTTATTCTGTTCAATACTACTTTTTATTTTTTGTATTCTCTGGATTGATTCCTTCTCATTCTTCCATTTTAATTTCATCCCATCTCTTTTTTCTTTTAAAGAACTTAGTTCCTTTTCTATTTTATTTAAATGTTCCTGAGAAATAGAATCTTTTTCTTTCTTTAAAGCATGCTTTTCTATTTCTAATTGAATAATTTTTCTTTCCACTTCATCTATCTCTATAGGCATACTATCGATTTCCATCCTCAAACGGGAGGAAGCTTCATCTATCAGATCAATTGCCTTATCTGGCAAAAATCTATCGGTAATATAGCGATTAGATAATATGGCTGCAGCAACTAAAGCTGAATCTTTAATCCTTATTCCATGATACACTTCATATTTCTCTTTTAATCCTCTTAAAATAGCAATAGTATCTTCTACTGAGGGTTCCTTTACCAACACTGGTTGGAATCTTCTCTCCAATGCAGCATCTTTTTCGATATATTTTCTATATTCCTTTAAAGTTGTAGCTCCGATACAATGCAATTCGCCCCGAGCTAAAGCCGGCTTTAACATATTGGAAGCATCTATTGCTCCTTCAGCTGCTCCTGCTCCCACTAAAGTATGGAGTTCATCAATAAAAACAATTATTTTACCTTCCGCTTTTTGGATCTCTTTTAAAACTGCCTTTAAACGATCTTCAAATTCACCTCTATATTTTGCGCCAGCTACCATAGAACTAATATCTAAAATCAGTACCTTTTTATTTTTTAATCCTTCCGGAATATCTCCACTTACAATTCTCTGGGCTAAACCTTCAGCAATTGCGGTCTTACCTACTCCCGGTTCACCAATTAAAACAGGATTATTTTTAGTACGCCGTAAAAGTATTTGCATAACCTGTCGTATTTCATCATCCCGCCCAATTACCGGATCAAGTTTCCTTTCTCTAGCTAAATCAGTTAGATCACGAGCATATCTTTCTAAAGCTTGATATTTTTCCTCTGGATTTTGATCAGTTACCCGCTGATTTCCTCTAATATTCACTAAAGCCTGATAGATTTTATCTTTATTAATCCCTTCTTTTTTTAATAAATCACTAACCCTGCTCCCATCAGTTTCAGTTAAAGCTATTAATAAATGTTCCGTACTGACAAATTCATCCTTTACTTTTTTAGCTTCTTGTAGGGCAGTATTAAGCACATTGTTTAGTTCATTACCTATATATTGTTGTGTCCCGGAACCGCCACTTACCATAGGAATTGCCTCTAATATTTTTTCTAACTTAGCTTTAATATCTTCTGGATTAACCTCTAATTTATGTAAAATAGAAGGAATTACGCCTTCTTTTTGATTAATTAGAGCTAATAAAAGATGTTCACTTTTTATCTCTTGATGGTTATAACTACCGGCACTTTGTTGAGCTTCTCCAATAGCTTCTTGAGCTTTTATAGTAAACTTATCAAATTTAATCATCTTATTTATCTCCTTCTTAACTATAAGGATATTAAAAAATAATTCTTTGACCAATTAGATTTTAAAATATCTTTAACAGCTTTTCAACCCATCAATTAAAATATCATTCTCCTCTTTATTCCCTACAGTTATACGTAAAAAATATCTGGAGCTTGAAAAAACGGGATCCGAAACCGTTTGGACTAAAATTCCTTGTTCTAATAAATTATTATAAACCAAGTCTGTATCTTCTTTAGAGCCCGCCTCGACCAAAACAAAGTTGGTCTGAGAAGAATGGGCTTTAAAGGGGGTAATTTTGTTTATTCTGTCTATTAATCTTTCGCGTTCTCTAATAATTTTCTCTATACTATCTTTTAAAACTTCTTTGTTTTTAAAAACCACCTGGGCTGCAAGTTGAGAAAAAGCATTTACATTAAAGGGGCTCTTAACTTTTCTTACTTCATTTATAATTTCAGGATTAGAAAGTAAATACCCCACCCGTAAGCTGGCTATACTGTAAGCCTTGGAAAAAGTCCTAAGAATAACTAAATTGTCGTAACGGGATATAAGGGGTACAAAAGTCTTTTTTCCAAACTCATAATAAGCTTCATCTACTACTACCAAACAACCTGATTCTTCAATTATCTTTACAATCTTATCCTCGGCAAAATAATTTCCGGTAGGGGCATTGGGATAGGCTAAAAAAACTATGGAAGAATTTTCTTTCTTAGCTTCCTCTAAAATCTTATCCTCATTTAAACTAAAATTGCTCTGGCTTAAAGGAATCTGTACAAAATTAGATCCATTAACAATTGAATAAATTTTATACATGGCAAAAGAGGGCGCAGTAGTAATAACCTTTCTCCCTTTTTCCGAGAAAGCCTTAATTAAATAATCAATAAGTTCATCAGAACCATTTCCTATAACTATATTATCTCTGGTTAAACCCCAAAAAGAAGAAACGGCTTCACTTAATTTCACAGAATTTGCGTTAGGGTAACGAGAATATTTTAAATTTTTAGCTTTCCATAATATTTCTTCAATAATTTCTTCTAGTAAACCATAAGGATTTTCATTAGCATTTAATTTCACTTTATAAGGCATTTCATGAGGATCATAAGGTTTTAGTTCCTTTAAAGTATCGCGATAAAATTTTTTGTCTTTTTTCATATCTTATATCATTACTCCCTTCTTACTATATTAAATAAATGTCTCCTGATACGATTTAAAAATCTATTTCAATCTCTCTATTATTTCGATTTAGTAAACCAGTAGTCAATTCTGCTTTGCACTGCTCGATTAATAATTTTGCCAATTCATCTCTTGCTTCTTCTATAATCGATTGAGGAACTGCCCCGATTCCATCGATATTAATAACCATTCTTTTGGTATTTTCAGTAATTTTACTAAAATCACCATTTCGCCAATTCCATCTCCTGCACATCACCTTCAAAGTTTTATCATCAAAATAAATTACCTCTCCGGGTTGAGGATTTTCTTCTTCTTCACTACCCAAAGCAACAAACCATTCATTCCCCTTGGCAAAACCAAGATGCAAATTTCCTTCTATTTTATCTGCATCATCACCGCCGCAAGGGATAAGATATTTTATAGAAATATAATTAAATAAGGCAACTACTGAGTTGATAAAAGGAAATCCTCCGCCCTGTTTTATTCTTTTTAAAAGTGCTGTTATCGAAGGTGGAAACTTGTGCGGGTCAGAATTAAACTTTAAATGTGCTTCATTCCAGGCCTTTACAAAGGGATGTTCAATTAAATCTTCCTTTATCCTCTTTTCAATCTCTTTATTTAAAGGTTTTTTTATTCTTTTGTTGCCGAGTGCATTTTCTATATCTCTAACAATTATAATCCCTCTTTTAAAATCAGGAAATTGAGTAAAGATTTCTGAATCTATAATTACCTTTCTCATAATCTATTTATTTTCGCCTTTCCCCTAAAATTTATATACTTTCCTTAATCTCTTTTTCTTAAAATTGTTCTTTGAACCTTAATTAATTTGATATTTTTTTGTTTTATTTCTTTTCTAAGCTCCTGATTTGATCCCGTAATTTAGCAGCTTCCTCGTAATTTTCTACCTCTACTGCTTTCTGCATCTTTTGTTGTAACTCGGTAAGTTTTATTTCTTTTTCATTCTCTAAGGTTATTTTCTCTGTGGAAGCCTTATTTAATACTTCTTCAGAGCTAAAGCAATAGCGTCACTCGGTCTGGCATCAATTTCTTTTTCCGTTTGATTTATTTTTAATTTAACTGAAGCAAAATAAGTATTATCCTTAATATTGCAAATTACTACTCTTGTTACAACTACACCAAGGGAATCTAAAATATTTTTTATTAAATCGTGGGGTAAAGGTCTTACTGGTTCTACTTTTTCCAAAGCTAAAGAAATCATCTTTGCTTCGTAATGCCCTACCCAGATAGGAAGCCACCTTTTTTCAGTTTCATCTTTTAAAATTACTACAAAACCTTTTGTCACCGGGTCAATTGCTACACCGGAAATTTTTACCCTTATCATTTTTATCCCTCTTTTTTATTTTGTATTTTAACATATTTTACTTTTAGTTTTAAGAGTTTTTCTTTTTCTCTATATATTATATTCTACAACAAATATAAAATCCCTGCATAAATATTATTTTTTTTCAAAATTTATTCGGTTATAAATTAATTTACCGATAAATTAATTTACCAATTGACCAATTCTCCAATTTACCAATTTACCAATTAAGATAAAAAGGCAAGATGCAAGTTATAAGATGCAAGCGATTACAATTGACCGATTAAGCAATAGAGTAATTTGCCAATTAAAATAGTCATTAGCAATAAATCTAGCGTATAGCGTACAGCGTTTAGCGTATAGTATCATGATAAAATATTTTTCTTTTATAATTTTAGCTTTATTCAACTATACCTTTAAACTCTTTTTAAAAGAGAGAACAGGTTCGATGAATCAAGCCGCTATGAACTATATTAATAATTACATATTACTATATTTGATACTCGGTACTGTTTTTACTTCTGGCTTCTAACTGCCAAATTCTGACTTACTCTTTCTTAACTATACGCTAAACGCTGTACGCTCTACGCTATTTCTCTAACCAACTAACCAGCTAACTAAATAACGATATACAATTCACGAAATACGCAATACGAATAAATTGATTACCCTTTAAAGAAATGTTATAATTTTTCAAGTTAAAAAGATAATATTTTTTATTATATTATAATAAATTTTGTAAAAATAAAATACTTTTAGCTTCAGGAGGAATGTAATAAATTTGCTCACCTTATGGCTCTTATTTTTAATTTGCGCACTGATAATCATTTTTACCGGAACTAAACTAACCCGCTATGGAGATATAATTGCTGAAAAGACCGGATTAGGAAGGGTCTGGATTGGAGCTGCATTAATCCCATTAGCTACCTCTCTTCCTGAAATCACTTCCAGTTCCGGTGCCGCCTGGATCAATGCTCCCAATTTAGCTATTGGAAATATCTTCGGCAGCATTATGTTTAATCTACTAATTATCGCCATAGCAGATTTTGCTCATGGTCCTGGTCCGCTTCTTAGAGAAGTTACTCCCGGCCAAATTCTAACCGCCATTTTAGGAATATTTCTGTGTGCAATTGCTTCCTTGAGTATGTTATTAAAATCATCGTTTCTCTTTGTGGGAGTTGGCATAGACTCCCTAATTTTAATCATTCTGTATTTTTTAGGTATTGTAGTAATATTCAAATATAGTAAAAAAACTAAACCTGATGATGTCCTGGGAGTCCCTGAAAAAAATTATGCTGCCTATTCTTTATCTTTGACCAACATCAAATTTTTAATAGCAGCTATAATAATAATCTTTACTGCTATGAAGTTAGTACAAATAGCCAATAGTTTAGCAGACCTTACCGGATGGGGAACAACTTTTATGGGCACTATAATGTTAGCCATCATTACTTCTTTACCAGAATTAGTTACCGCCCTTGCGGCTATTAGAATAAAGGCTTATGATCTTGCGGTAGGCATTGTCCTGGGAGCAAATATTCTTAATATGACCATACCTTTCTTCTCAGATATATTTTATGACGGCCCGCCAATTTTAAGTGTAGTCTCACCCCAGCATATTATTAGTGCCTTAATAGCTATAATTCTCACCAGCATTGTTGTTGCCAGCGTGGTATATAAACCTAAAAGAACGGTATTTAATTTGGGAATTGCTGGCTGGTTAATTTTTTTAATTTATTTCCTGGGAATTTTCTTAATCTTTAAAGTAGGAATAAAAATTTAATTCAGATAATATTATTCAATTTTTAAATTTATAATTCAAATATCCACTGATAGTTATTAAAAATGCGCCAAATATGCTAAATAAATCAGGAATTTCCTTGAAAAATAATACTCCCAGAAAAGCACCAAAAATAATTTGTAAATACAAATAAAAAGATACTAATTTTGTAGGTGCCATCTGATACGCTTTGGCAATAGAAAACTGCCCAGCTACACCCACTAATCCCAGTAAAAGCAGAACAAATAGGCTTAATGCATCAGGAATAATAAAATTACCTTGCCAGAGCAATATTCCCAAAGATAATAAACCATTAGTATATCCAAAATAATTAACTATGACTAGGGGATGGTCGGTCGATCGTAAACCACGTGTACTTACGTGTGCTCCGGCTGTTAAAATTGCTCCCAATAAAGCGATAGCTGTTGGATATATGTCCAAACGAAACCCTGGTTTAACCACTAATAAAGCTCCTAAAAATGCGAAAATAAAAATAGTAATTTTTTTAAAACCTATTTTTTCCCCTAAAAATATACTGGATAGGACTATGGTTAAAATTGGGCTTAATTGCCTAATGGTAACTGCATCTGTTAAGATCATAACTGTAACGGAATAAAAATGTGCTATTACAGCAAAGCCGGCAAGCGAACTGCGTAATAATAAAAGAGGCTTATTATTCCCCCAAAAAGATATTTTTTTACTCTTCAACATTAAAGGAACTATTAGCATAATAGCTATATTTCGGAAAAAAATTATCTCCATTACAGGAAGATGACCTACAAATTTCACCATCACCGATATCAAAGAAAAACAAATTACGGCACTAATCATCATTAAAATTCCCACATTAGGTTTGTCTTCTCCGTTCTTTTCTAAATTTAACAATCTAGCTTTAATAATTTTAGGTTACCCCCTTATATTTTCTTTTAATAATATAATAATCAACCTTTAAATTAAAAGTCTTATGGCTGTAAAAATCCCAGAAGGATAGAAGGGGAATTTAGTATAAAATCTTAAAAAAAATTAACAAGTACCTTTTTAAACATTCAAGACACTTGTTAATGTAAAGTAGGAGTTATTTTTATGTTGTTTTTTTATGCTATTTTATAAAAATAAATAATTCCTTCTTTTAAAGATACCGCAAATATTTTTACTTAAAAGTATTTACGGTATCTTATCTTAATCTTTTAAATCTTTATGATAAATTACTAATTAGAAGAAAATTTATTTTTCTCCACATTTAGCCAGTAATTTTCCCCAATTCTTATCTATCTCTTCTTGAATCTCTTTGATGATATGCTCATTCTCTGATCTAAAGAGATGTCTATACCTGCCCTGAGCTTCCATCCACTCTTGGATAGGTTTTCTTTCTTTTGGCCTATAATTTAATTTCCATACTCCATTTTCTACTTCATATAAAGGCCAGAAATTAGTCTGTACGGCAAGCTTGGATATTTTAATAGTATCTTTAGATTCATATCTCCATCCACGGGGACAGGGAGATAAGACATTGATGAAAGCTGGCCCGTCGGTATAGAAGGCCTTCTGGGCTTTTTCTATCAGGTCATTCCATCTCCAAATAGAAGCTTGGGCAACATAAGGAATATTGTGGGCAGCCACTATTTCAGTAAGATTTTTACGATATTGAGTCTTCCCTGAGGTTACTTTTCCTGCAGGAGTAGTGGTGGTCCAAGCCCCTCGAGGTGTAGCACTTGACCTTTGAATTCCGGTATTCATATAAGCTTCATTGTCATAGCAAACATAGACAAAATTATGCCCTCTTTCTAATGCGCCAGATAGAGATTGCAGTCCTATATCGTAAGTACCTCCATCTCCTCCAAAAGCAATAAATTTAATCTCTTTATCAATCTTTCCTTGTTTTTTTAAGGAGTTAAACATGGCTTCTGCCCCACTTATGGTAGCTGCTGCATTTTCAAAAGCATTATGGATAAATGAAGATTTCCAGCTACTATAAGGGTATATAGAAGTACCTACTTCCAAACAACCAGTAGCATTAGCCACCACGACCGGGTCATCTAAAGCAGAAAGTACCTGCCTTGCTACAATAGAAGCTCCACATCCAGCACAAAGCCGATTCCCTCCACTTAAAACTTCTTCTTTTTTGGATAATTCTTTAAGATTAGACATTGACTAAAACCTCCTTATTCTCTTACACCAAAGTATTTGACTTTTTCTTCGAGTCTCCCAGTCTTGACTATTTTCTCTAAATCAGCATAAATAGAAGCAATATCAGTCTGGTTGATATCCCTTCCACCTAGCCCATAGATATAATTAACATTTTGTGGAACTTTTTCTACTTCTAATAAAGCAGATCTAGTTTCGGTAAAGAGCGGTCCTCCAAATGCTCCAAATGAATTAGAACGATCCAGTATAGCAATTGCTTTTAAATGAGAAAGAACTTGAGCAATTTCTTGGTAAGGAAAAGGTCTGAATAATCTTAATTTTAATAAACCAACTTTTTCTCCTTTAGCTCTTAGATCATCTACCACTTGCTTAGTTGTGCCAGCAGTTGAAGAGAGAACTATAATTGCTCTTTCAGCATCAGATAATTTATATTCTTCAAATAATTTATATTCTCTACCAAAGGTTTTTTTGAATTCTTTACCGACTTCCATTATTACCTCTTTAGCTCTTTTCATTGCTTCTACTTGTTGTTTCTTATATTCAAAATAATAATCATTTAAATCTACAGGACCATAAGTTACCGGATGATCTTTATCTAATAAAGGATAACGAGGAGGATATTCACCTACAAATTCAGCTACTTTATCATCCTCTAAAAATTCCATACATTCCATTCCATGACTGGTAATAAATCCATCATACATTACCATTACCGGTAAACGAACTTTCATGTGTTCGGCAATTCTCACTGCCTGAATGGTATTATCGTAGGCCTCTTGACAATTTTCGGAATAGATTTGAATCCAACTCGAATCTCGAGTAGCCATACTATCACTGTGATCACAATGAATATTGATAGGACCAGATAAAGCTCTATTTACTACTGGCATAATAATTGGCAATCTATTAGAAGCAGCAATATAAAGTATTTCAAACATTAAAGCCAGACCGTTGGCTGAAGTAGCAGTCATTACTCTACCTCCGGCAGCTGCCGCTCCTACACAGGCACTCATCGCACTGTGCTCACTCTCTACAGTAACGAATTCAGTATTTACTAACCCATCAGCCACATATTCAGAAAATTTTTGTACTAAAGCTGTCGCGGGAGTTATGGGGTAAGCAGCCATTACATCAGGATTTATCTGTTTAACAGCGTAAGCTACAGCTTCGTTTCCAGTTACTGCAATCATTTTATTATTCATATTTTCCTCCTTTCTAATCGGAAAATTCTTTTTCATTTATCATTTTGATGGCTTTAACAGGACACTCTGTCGCACATATCCCACAGCCTTTGCAGTGAAAATAATCAATACCTTTTACCTTTCCATCTGAAACTAATATGGAACAATCGGGACAATAGACCCAACAGATCAAACAGTTGGTACATTTCTCCTCATCTCTCACCGGCCTCACAGATCTCCAGGAACCAGTTTCGTAAGTAGCTGAATTCCCAGCGTTAGTAATTAATCCCCCTTCGGGAATTTCTTTCCATCCTAATTTCTGGTTATCACTCATTCACCCTTCACCTCCTGATAAGCTCTCTTAATTGCCTTGATGTTGCCTTCTATAATCTTGGAACTAAATTTTTCCTTGAATTTATCTTCAATATCAGCTAATACATTATTCAAAGTCAATAATCCAGTAACCTTTATTAGTGCACCGATTAAAGGAGTATTAGGCAGTGGTCTTCCTATAGTCTCTTCAGCAATCTTGCTGGCATTTACAGTATAGACCTTTCTACCTTTCAGATTTAATTTTTTTCTTATCTGGTCAGGTGGCTTTTCAGTATTTATAATTAAAGCTCCCTCTTCGGTTAGCCCTTCTGTTACATCTACTGCCCCTAATAGAGTGGAATCTAGTACTACAACTATACTGGGATTGATAACATGACAATGAATTTTAATAGGGGTGGTACTTATACGGGTAAAAGATTGGATGGGGGCACCCATCCTTTCTGGTCCATATTCAGGAAAAGCCTGAATATACTTGCCTTCGGCAAGGGCAGAAGTAGCCAATAATTTAGAGGCGGTAACTGCGCCTTGCCCACCTCTACCATGCCAACGCACTTCAATTAATTTTTCCATACGATCTCCTCCTTTTATTTTTTAATCAACTTTTTATTTCTAATTAAGATTAAACTCTTTTTTTATGATATCAAATAGATTATTACCCTCTTCTTTAACAATATCAATTACTGGAAGAGGAACACTACTTTTAATGTTTTTATAAAACTCTTCTCTATTTATCCAAGCACTTTCATATTTATTATTTTCATATCTATATAAAGGGTAAAATGGATTAATAGTTACAGCTAAAATTGGTATGGTCTTTAAAATCTTCAAATTTATTCCAAATTTTTTTATAGCAAATAAGATGTCCGCTATGGAAATAGGGTTGCTACTTATAAGTAGATGCGAAGGATTTGGAATAATAATATTTTTATATTTTAATGATTTAAAATTTTTCTTAATCATCTCAGTTAAAGCAAATTCGGTTAGAATCCCAGGAACGAAAATTGAATGAGTTTTATCATCCAATTTATTTATAACCTTCAGCACATCAGATAAATTAATTAACGAATTTATGCTTAAAAACCTTTTTGAATAATCTTTTTGAATTAAAGTAATAACTTTTTTTTGTTCTACATCCTTTAAATTCATTAAAGCTTTCTTATCTATTTTGGGTAAATCAAATAAATTACAAATACATTGAACTTCTTTTATTAAAAAATCATTACTAACACTTCTTGCCGCTCCAGTAGTAAGTATTAAAGCATCTGTTTTCATTAGAGGAACAATTCTATTTAATGCCCCATCAACTAATATCAATTTATTCCCTAACCTTTTTAATCTTTCCAAAATGATAGAAAGCTCATTCCCTTTATTCGGACCGGCGATAACTGCTAAACCTTCTTCAATTACATTCCCTATCACTATTAAATTTTAATATTTGCCACTACGTAAGCTTTCTAAAGTTCTATAGAAGAAAGTTATTTTTACTATTAATAATCTACTTTTCATAAATTTTACTTCTTCTCTTTTTTTGAATTAAACCTTTTATCTGGGGAGAAATTAGCATAAGTCATCTCACCTTCAGGAGCGACTACTTTTATGTCTTTAGAACTTAAGGTATCTTTTACTTCTCGAGTTCTAAAATAAGGATTAACAATATCTAAATCCACAATAGCAACCTTGGTATAACTTTTTCTACAATATATTGAATAATTAATGC